>Ga0315273_10001568_pt1 | contig 26201 bp, 31 predicted proteins | sample YL17G02_0_MG_FD_205753 | JGI IMG/M metagenome (GOLD analysis project Ga0315273, IMG submission 205753) | Sediment microbial communities from Yellowstone Lake, YNP, Wyoming, USA - YL17G02_0 | ecosystem: Environmental > Aquatic > Freshwater > Lake > Sediment | place: USA: Wyoming | collected... | reverse complement strand
TGGGGAAATCAGATCCCATGGCTCCTACGGCTGAAGCCGTGGGCTTCGAAAGGAAGTTCGTGGCAATTCCTCCCACGACTGAAGTCGTGGGTTTCCTTGCCAAACGGAATCATGAGGTTCCTCGGGTTGAGGCATATGACCATGTCGGCTCGATCTCGGAGGTCGAGGATCGGTCACCGTCCTATGAATCCGACGGCTACGATTCCGGTGGTGACAGCAGTGAACAATAGCGAGGAGGTGATTCCGGTGATCGAGACATTGAAGCACCTGTGCAAGAACGAGGAGGGGCTGAGCTCCGTGGAGTACGCCCTGCTGTTGGTCCTGATAGTGATCGTGAGCATAACGGCTTGGCAGACGCTCGGGGGGCATATCTCGGAAGAAGTGAATGCCTTGGGAAGCAAGTAGCATCGAGGAGCCAAGGATCGAGAAAGAGGAACAACACGCAGATGCTGAACAACCCGAGAGGTCTCGCAGAAAACATCTCCGTCTGGTTGAGGTCCTTCATGAGTCAGGCCTCCAAGGATATGTTCGTCCTCGGAGTCTCCGGTGGGATCGATTCTGCCGTGTCGTATAGGTTGGCACAGATGACGGGGCTGAGGATCCAGCCCATCTTCCTTCCAAAGCACGTGGCACAGGCGGAGAGGATCGGGCCGAGGGTCAAGGAGCTTCTCGGGACGGAGTCCGACAGGCTGATCGCCAACGAGATCGAGATGCTGTCATGGATCAAGCCGCTGGTGGCATTCACCGATGAGCAGAGGAAGGCCAAGGCCATCGGGAACTTCCACGCACGGATCAGGATGGCGACCCTGTACTACTATGCCGAGCTCTTCGGGGGAGTCGTCCTCGGCACCACCAATCTCCCCGAGTGGCATGTCGGCTACTTCACCAAGTGGGGCGATGGGGCGGTGGACTGCGAGCCGTTGAGGAGCCTCCTGAAGGAGGAGGTCTACCAGCTCGGTCGTGAGGGATTCGATATTCCCGTGCCGGACAGCATCCTCGATATGGCACCATCCGCAGAGCTGTGGAACGGTCAGACCGACGAGGATGAGATGGGGTTCACATATGCAGACATCGATGCCTTCCTCGATGGTCGTGATGGCGTGTCCCCGGAGGCCATCGCCAAGATCCAAGCCCTCCACGAGGTGACCGAGCACAAGCGGAGGGAATCTCCGCACTTCTCGTTCATCAGGCCGCAGATTGTGTGATCAGGCACGATTCGTGCCAAACGAACCCAGAAGGGTGACATATTCGTCAGATTTTAAGGAACGGTGATGAGAAGATGAGACGGAATCTGTCGACATTTGCGTTGGTCGTCGTTCTGTTGTTCGTCATGAGCATCGTGTTCGAGGGCGTCGCCCTGGCGAGAGGCGGAGGTTCCAGCGGCGGAAGCCGCAGCAGCGGTGGTTTCAGTGGTGGTCGCAGCAGCTCCGGCAGGTGGGGTGGTTCCAGCAGCCACAGCAGCTCCAGCGATGGTTGGGGAGGATCGTCCAGCAGCTCCAGCGGATCCAGCAAGTCCTCGAGTGGTTGGGGCAACAAGAGTGCGACCCCCAGCAAGTCCGGCAGTTTCGGAGGCAGTGCGACGAAGTCCTCCAGCACCAGGGGAACCTCGACGGCGGCAAGTCGTTCGATGTACGACAAGGCGAAGATGAACGGGACGGCCTTCCAGAGCCGTGAGCAGGCCACATCCAACTTCAAGCAGAAGTACGGCAGCCAGTACCCGAACAAGTTCTCCTCGGAACCGAAGAGTCGGCCGAACTACATCCCGCAGACCACGAATGTCGGGGGACGGAATTACACCGTCATCTACAATCAGGGCATGGGCGGATATGGCTACTACGGACTCGGTGGACGCTGGATGATGTACGACATGATGATGGACATGGCGATGGCCGACATGATGATGGGGAACCACGGCTACTACTACGGTGCGCCCCCGTCCGGAGGTCACTTGTTCATCCTGTGGTGGATCTTCGGAATCATCTTCTTCGTCGTCATCCTGGCCGTCATCTTCGGCAACCGATCCTGAGGAGGAGATCAGATGTTCGATCCCAGCGATGTCCGAGAGTGGAGGAATCTGCGTCCTGGAAGCACCATCCTGCTGAAGGACGAACGGTCCATGATGCAGATGCTGCAGGCGGGCGGTTCCCTTCAGCCGATGGAATGCGTGGTGGATGAGATCACGAGGATCGTCGTCAATGAGGGAGTTGGCGAGTTCCTGATCTGTCACATGCCGAATTCGGTGGACCCCGACGAGAACGGAACCGATCTCTGGTTCGCCAGCCTGTTCGTGGACGGGAATCATGATCATCGATTGTACTTCGAGCCTGCGGATAGGTTCGAGCCGGGGACGAGGGATGAGATCCTCGATCGTGGGGACAACTTCATCTTCCTCCCGCCGGAGGATCCTGATGACTTCGTGCCCACGGATCTCGAGTTCACCGAGAACACCTTTCATGGTGATGACGAGTACGACAGCAACGGGAGGCCGATCCTGTTCGGGGATGTGATCGTCGAACCACGGATGACGGGGATGCAGGATGAGATGTTCGCCGCCATTCGTGAGCTGTCGTCACCTGGCTGTGACAATCCCGAGATGATGATCATCGAGATCGGTGGAATCAATCCCAACGATGATTACCGAACTCAAGATCGTGGAGGACTCGTGAGGCTGTGGATCGGGAGGCCGGTGGCGGACAACGACTTCGAGGTCATCCCGTCTTGAAGACGAGATGATCCATGGAGGCAGACGAGATGGGATTGTGGGAACGCATCAAAGCAGCATGGAAGTCAGAGGAGAAGCCGGTCGATCCGATGATCGAGGCCCAGAGGCAGATCGATGAGGCGAGGGCCCTACATCGCAAGCTGGAGGGTGATGCCTCCCTCCTGATGACCCAGAAGAGACAACTCTCGTCCGATCATGGCGATATGATTGGCGAGGTGGAGAAGTGGAGTCATCTCGCCACCAGGGCTGCGGAGCTCGGGAACGAGCAGGCCGTGACGCAGGCCATCATCGAGAAGGCCGATGCATCGACTGCCGTGATGGTCCTGGAGCAGAGGATCACCGATCTCCAAGCCTCCATCGATGGTATGGGTGTCAGGGAATCCGGTGAGAGGCTGGTGGCCGCTCAACGGGAGCTCGATCAGATGGTGGCCCGTGGCGGGGCCTCTGACATCCGTGAGCGGATGGCCAGGATCCTCAGTCAGGATCCGACATCGGCCATGTCCCAGGTGAAGGAGCAGGTGATGGCCAAGGAGGCCGGTGCCGAAGCGTGGGATGAGATGACGGGAAACACCGATGATCTGAAGCCGACGGCCGCCGATGAAGATGTCAAGGCCGAGGTGGCCCGCCTGATGAATGGGGCCAAGAGGCAGGATTGATCGGGGAGATCGCACTATGGATCCCCATCCTGTCGTGAGGAGGAAGTATCATGAGAGAACTGTTGATGGGAGTCGTGATCGCCCTGATCTGCTCGTCGTGCGTGGCTCAGGGAGCGGGCGGAGCCAATCCCGCCAGTGTCGGAGGCCTCGGCTTGCCAGGGCCTTCGGGCAGCTTCGGAGCTCCTCCGGGGCACGGCCAGGGGAACATCATCGCCCAGCCCGTTTCGGTCAACAAGCCACCGATCTTCATCGTCATCCCGCTGTTTCGGGCATCCCCGCAGCTCATCGGATATGCTCTCGGTGCTGACGATGAGATCTGGGACGAGGGCGGCGGCAGCGGCGGCGGCAGCAGCGGTGGCTACGGTGGCAGCAGCAGCGGCAGCGGCAGCGGCAATGGCAGCAGCAGCCGTGGGGGAGGAAGCAGTCGTGGAGGAAGCAGTCGCAGCGGTGGAGGCTCACGAGGAGGAGGGAGCAGTCGAGGAGGACAGAGTCGTTCCGGATATTGAGCCGGTGTTGGAGTGCGGCTCGTCTCTTCCAGACACGAGCTCAAGGAGCGATCCACAATGGACAGGATGGTTGCGAAGGACGCCCTCGATCGAACGAGGGCCGAGAACCTGAGGTTCCTGCTCGATCTGACGAACAGGACCCTCCCTCGCATCGGGAATGCGGTGATGTCTCCCCTGGGCGTCGACATCGTGCTCGGGGCGTTGCTGGCAGGGACGGCGGGCAAGACGAGGGACGAGTTCCTCTCCGTGATGGGCCTCCCGATCTCCCCGGAGGGAACGGCCGAGGCCTACTGCTCGGCGCTCACCAGGATGTTCCCCGGATTGGGCCTGGCGAACCTCATCGTGGTCAAGAGGGGTTTCGACCTGCAGAAGGATTACCTGACGTTCGTGGTCGACAAGATGAACGCCGTGGTGGGACAGGTTGACCTGCAGGACCCGGACACGGTGATCGGCATCAACGAGTGGGTGTCGAAGAGGACGAGGGGGAAGATCCTGTCCCTCATCGATTCCCTCGATCCGATGGCGATCATGGTCGCCATCAATGCCATCAACTTCGTGCGAGGGTGGAAGATGCCATTCGAGGATGCTCAGCCTGGGCCCTTCACGAATGCCGATGGCAAGGTCGTGACGGCGCAGATGATGACGAAGTCTTCGAATCTCTTCCGTAGCGTGTTGGAGATCGAGGGGGTCTGTTTGTGTGCGGCCCTCCCGTATGATATGGAGGATGGAAACGAGACGATGATGGTCCTCTTGCTCCCGAACGAGGGACCTGTCGAGGAGTGTCTCGAGGCACTGGATTCCGAGACGTGGATCGATCTGCTCGATCACCTGTCCAAGGAGGGTTCCGACAAGGTCCACATCACGATGCCGAGGTTCGAGATCAGGAGCTCGTATCAGTCCACCCAGATCACGGATGCCCTGAAGAGGATGGGCCTCGTGTTGCCGTTCAACTTCGACACGGCCGACTTCTCGAAGATGATCGAGGGTGTGGCCGGTGATTTCTGTCTCTCGAGGGTGGCTCAGGCGGCCTTCATCAAGGTGGACGAGCAGGGGACCGAGGCGGCCGCCGGGACGTTTGCCGAGGTCTTGTACAGGAGTATCGGTGGGAAGGTCGACGAGCTCGTCCTGGACCGTCCGTTCGCCTTCGCCATCGTCGACCCCAAGGTCAAGGTCCCATCGTTCGTTGGGGTCGTCAGGGACCCGACCAGATAGCTCGGGAAGCAGGACACATCCACCATCGCCACGAACATCCTCCTCGGAGGTGTTCGTGGCGATGCCGATTCTGGATCCCGATCTCATCAGGCGATTGAGCGATCTCGCAGCCAGGTTGGATGCGATGGGACTGCACTCGTTGGCGGACGGCATCGACGAGAGCATGGGGATGGAGCGCACGGCAACCATCAGTCCCGAACTGACGCTTGACTGATCCCCGCAGTTGTTGTATGATTCCTTCACTATGAGATCGATATTCCTAACTTCAGATCAGCACTACGATCATGAGAATGCTCGTCGCTGGGGTCATCGTCCCTTCGACACGGTCGAGGAGATGAATGAGGCGATGGTGGAGCGATGGAATGAGGTGGTGGGGAAAGATGATCTCGTCTATCATCTTGGTGATTTCTCGGTGACGGATGAGGGTCTGGAGTTCGCCTCCAGGCTGAATGGGGATATCGAGCTCATCGTTGGGAATCACGACCTGAAGAGGGACCCTCGCCAGTTGAGGCGGGCATTCTCCAACATCCGCCACGATCCATTCTCGATCTCCGTCCAGGATGGAGACGATGAGGTCCTCCTCTGGCTCTGTCATTACCCCCTCCAGCGCAGGTTCTCGATTGATGAGAGACCATGCTACTGTGTGACTGGGCACGTCCACGGCCTCTGGCGCATCGCCAGGAACATGGTCAATGCTGGAGTGGAGAACTGGAACTACGCTCCCATCTCTCTGGAAGAGGTCCTCAATTGTCGCAGGTGTGAGGTGGATGGGCGATGGGACGCCAATGTTTACCCGGATGCCCCCATCGACTGGCAGATGGAGGTCTCGATGAAGGTCAAGAGGGATTGTGAAGAGCCGACATTGGGCATCCTGAGGGATAAGGTGAATGCCGATCTTCCGATGGAGGAGACCGACGATTATCGCAGAGAGCTGGCGTGGATGCTGTCCCTCGGCGATGTCAAGTGGGAGGTGCCATGAATGGCCAGGGGAATCATATCCAGATGTCCATGTGGTGCCTGCAGGTGCATCTCGTTCACGGATGACGATGATGCCGTCTCGAGGGGCTGGTTCCACGGGGACACGGAGCTGACCTTCTGGGAGGGGAATGAGAGTCCGGAGGCTGTGGAGTGTCCGGAGTGTCACGCACCGCTGGACATCTCCATCCTGAAGGAACACGAGGCTGGATTGAGGTTGATGGAGGAGAACCTTCCCGAAGGAATCATCGACGTCGACCACTGATGGTGGATCCCAAGATTTATCGACATGGGGCAACCTTTTGGTTGCCTCGTTTGCGTTTGTGGAGTATCATTGGGGCATAGGAGAGTGATCCGTATGCCCATAATCACCAGCTTGCTAGATCAGGACTTCTATGCCTGGACGGTTTGTCAGGTGGCATTCCTCAAGGGCCACGGGAATGTCCCCGTGACCTACAGGTTCACCAACCGCACCCGGGATGTCAAGCTCGGGGAGATCATCGACCTCGGTCGTCTCGGGGAGGAGATCCAGCATGTCAGGTCCCTGAGGCCGAGCATCGAGGAGATCGAGTTCCTGAGGGACACGGGGTACTTCACCGATGACTTCCTCAGGTTCTTCGCATACGATATGCGCCTCTGCGAGCCGGAGGTGTGGGTGGGGGACGATGGGCAGCTGCGAATCAAGATCGAGGATCGCTGGCAGGATGCGATCTTCTGGGAAACCCTCTTGCTTTCGATGGTGAACGAGCTGTATGCGGGGGAGATGGTGAAACAACGCATAGATGGCTCGTTCGCATCGATGTACAAGCATCCCGACGAGGCGATGAGGAGGTTGAGGAAGAAGGTCGAGATCCTGAAGGCTCGTCCCCAACTTGGGTTCATGGAATTCGGATCCAGGAGGAGGTTCTCTCGCCAGCATCAGCATAATGTCCTCGAGTACCTGTTGGATAACATCCCGAACCAGGTGACAGGCACATCGAATGTCAGGCTCGCCAAGCTGTTCTCGATCAAACCGACCGGGACCCAGTCGCATCAAGCGGGAATGGCATACTCCGGCATCTACGATGTCTCCGATGTCTCCATGAGGAACTCGCAGGGGTATTTCTTCAGGGACTGGTGGGACACCTATCGTGGTCCATTGTCCATCTTCCTGACCGATACCTTCACCTCGGACTTTTTTTTCCGGACCTTCTCGAAGGAAGAAGCGGTCCGAAGCTGGGGCATGAGACAGGACAGCGGAGACCCATTCGTGTTCGGAGAGCGAGCCATCAAGTTCTATGAGGAGATGGGCATCGATCCTCGTCGAAAGATGATCGTGTTCAGTGATGGACTGGTCGTGGACCTGATGGTTCGTCTGTGGGACACGTTCTCTGGTAGGATCGGGGTCGGTTTTGGATGGGGAACCTCATTGACATTCGATACGGGATACTCCCCCGAAGAGAGCATCAAACCTCTTTCCATCGTGATCAAGCTGGTCGAGGCCGCAGGCAAGCCCGTCGTCAAGCTGTCGGACAACATCCAGAAGGCGATCGGGGAACCTGCCGCCATCCAACGAGCCCTGCATGTGTTCGGGAGCAATGGGAGGACGAGCCAGGATGTCGTCTACTGAAATCGTCCCCCTGGTTGCCGTGGCAGCGGTTGCGAGCACCTTCCTCGGAGGATTGTTCGCCATCCACCACAGGGACAGGCTGCACCTCATCCTCGGCTTCAGCGCCGGTGCCGTGATGGGGGTGGTCTTTTTCGATCTGATCCCAGAGGCGATCGCCCTCTCTTCGGATTGGGCTCCCGTCCTGATGGCTTCTGGATTCATCATATACATGTTGATAGACCGCTCTTTCTCGCTGCATTCCCACAAGGATGAGCATTGCGACAATGTCAGACACACCGGCAGGATCGGGGCATCTGCCTTGATCATCCACAGCCTGATGGACGGAATCGGTATGGGCTTGGCATTCAATGTATCTCCATCCGTCGGTTTCGTCGTTGCGGCTGCCGTCCTCGCTCACGACTTCTCGGACGGGGTCAACACGTCGGCGATGATAATGAGAAGCGGTGGGAACAAGAGAGCGGCCCTGGCGTGGCTCTCGTTGGATGCGCTGGCCCCTGCGATTGGGATGATGGCGGCGATGTCATTCTCTTTGACGGAGGAGTCATTGGGGATGTTGATAGCCCTGTTCGCAGGGTTCTTCATGTACATAGGCGCAAGCGACCTGATACCAACCAGCCATGCAAGATACCCTCATATCTGGACCTCGTTGATGACCGTGGTGGGGATGGGGCTGATCCTCTTTGCCGTGAGGATGGTTGGAGGATGATCGACCACAGGGGAGCGGAGATCATCGATGTCACGCCTGAGACGAAATACGATGATGTCTACAGGGCGCTGAATGATGAGGCTCAGATCGGGGGTCTGCTCACGCTCAGGATCTCGGAGGATGTCGTGGCCTTTGGGATCGCACTTCAGGCGATCGTGATAGCAACCTATGTGATGGAGACTCATGGACAGAAGCTTCTGGTCAGGCCGGAGGGGATGTTCGGGGGGATGTACAATCACGATGGTTTCTCGATGCTCGTTTGTTCGTGGGCTCCGAAGTACGAAGGAGAAGGAGCCATCCAGTTCGACAATGTCGTGTTGTACGACACCTTGCAGGATAGGTTGGAGAAGTTCGAGTGGGAGAAATGACATGGTCAGGTCCTTGAACATCATCGATGGTTTCGCCCCCAAGCTTCCTGGACTGGCAGGCAGATCCTTCTCGTTCGGGCCCGGGTTGACGGTCCTGTGGGGACAGAACGCATCCGGCAAGTCCACCATTCTCAACATCGTGGCCGCTTACTGCGGGATAGATGGCGGTGGGTGGACCAGGTATCACATTCCGGCCCGGATCGGAGAGGACGAATTCTTCAGCGATGACAAGGTCCCTCTCATCCTGCCGGATGGATACATCAAGTTGTCGCCAGGTCGGTGCCGGGCGACCATCGACTGGGATGGCTCTCCGACCCTGTTCTTCAATGCTCCGGCTGCACAGAAACAGTCGGCATCGCTTTTCGACAATCCCAACGATTCGTATGATGGGATCACATCGATGGATGATCAGATCATCGAGGCGATGGGATCCCTCTCCTCTGGCCAGAAACTCATCATGAAGTTGAACAAGATCCTGACGATGTCCGATATCCCGCCGAACCTCGATGTGGATCCGAAACCGGGGTGGAACGACATATGGATCACCAACTGGAACATCCAGAGGGAGTTCCTCCTATCGCTGCCCAGGGGTGGACCGACGACGATCCTGATGGACGAGCCGGATTCTGGACTCTCCATACCCAACGAGCACGCCCTGTGGACCAAGGTCCTCCCGAGACTGCTGGAGCACGGGCATCAGGTCATCCTCGCCACGCACTCGCAGATGATACCCAGGATCCAGCTGGATTTCGATGTCATCGAGCTGACGCCTGGTTATTGGCTGCAGTGTTACGAGATCCTGACGGACCTGGTGCCGGCCGGAGACCATGCCATCGATTCACCGGATGCGAAGATGTATGAGAAGGCGGCCAGGGTTGCTGATAAGGAACGAGAGAGGGCGCTCAAGACCGAGAAGAAGAAGCGCAGTGACTATGGATCCAGATGATCGCTTGGAACGGTGGATGACCATGTTGGAATGGGATGGCGAGTGATGAGCAACCCCCCTCCTCTCTCCCTGCGGGAGACGATGATCGCCTGTTACGATTCCTGCACCATGGGCTGTCACGATCCACCGATCGTGGTCGAGCGCATGGCGAGGTTGCGTCGTGAGTGGGAGGAATTCCTCGACGGTTTCTCCATCGAGGAGAGGATGTCCCTGTTCGAGTGGGAGGATGACTGATGGAGAGATGCGTCAATTGCGGCGTCATATTCGATGAGACCGGCTCCCCTCGGAGCAAGCCCCTGTGTCTTTTCTGCAGGACGAGATCCTTCAATGCGACGGGGTCGACGAAGATGCCGAGGCATTCTCCTCCGAAGATGCCGAGGCATTCTCCTCTTCCGAAGATCGAGTCATCCTTCGACTGGAACAAGATCCCGATGGAGGAGAGGAAGTCGCTGTTCGAGTGGGAGGATGAGTGACTGCTCCCACGACTGAAGTCGTGGGCTTTCCCGCTCCCGTCGGATAAGCAGGATTGAGATGCTGGATCACATCGACGCCATCCACAACATGGACTGCATCGAGGGGATGCACCTCCTGCCGAGGGAGTGCGTGGACCTCATCCTGACCGATCCCCCGTTCGCCATCGAATTCGGGGCGAAAAAACCCAACTACAACAGGGATGGGAATCTCGTCCTCGACGGCTACGAGGAGATCCGGGCCGAGGACTATGAGGAGTTCACTCGTCGCTGGATGACGGAGGCCGTCGGTGTCCTCAAGCCCTCCGGTTCGATGATGGTGTGCAGCGGTTGGAACCTCCTCAGGCACATCGAGAATGTGGCACACGAGTTGGGGTTGTTTCAGGTCAATCATCTGATCTGGAAGTACCAGTTCGGGGTCTACACGACCCGCAGGTTCGTCTCCTCGCACTACCATGTCCTCTACTTCTGCAGGGATGACGGAAGGCGCAAGTTCAACACATTCTCCCGATTCCAGAAGGATGACAGGGATGAGGCTGGCAGCCTGAACTATCGGGACAGGGAGGATGTCTGGACCATCAGCCGGGAGTACTGGCCCGGCGTCGAGAAGACCCCCACCAAGCTCCCCAGGGAACTCGTCGAGAAGATCCTCGCCTACTGTTCCGATGAGGGAGATCTGGTGTTGGACCCGTTCCTCGGTTCGGGTCAGGTGGCCGTCGTCTCCAGATTGAACGGTCGTCACTTCCTCGGATTCGAGATCGTCCCCTCCTACCACGAGTACATCCTCCGTCGTTTGAGCTCCGGAACCTACCTTCCCGAAGCAGGAGAATCCCCCGTTCCTCACTAAACCTCCTTCAACGACCGTTTCGAGGAGGATTTCATCATGGAAGAGCTCATCGCCCTCTTGATCGAGGCATTGAACGACGAGTGGCATGCGGCACTCCAGTACATGATCCAGTCCAGCATGGTGAGGGGTCTGCTCAGGGACCCGATCGCCGATCACCTCAAGGAGCACGGCGATGACGAGGTCGGGCATGCGGAGAAGCTGGCGATCCACCTCTACTCCAGGGGCATACCCGTCAACATCGAGGTCCCGCCGGTCTCGGTCCCCGAGAAGATTCCGGAGATGATCCAGCAGGACCTGAATGACGAGGTCAAGGCCATCGATCGCTACGCTTGCATCATCGAGATGGTCGAGGGCAACCCCCAGCTCGCCGACACGAGGATATTGATCGAGGATCTGCTGCTTGATGAAATAGGACATCAAGATGAGGCTGCTGCCTATCTGAGAGCCAAGATCGCCAGCCGGGAGGAAGCAGTGGGGGCGGCAGGTGCCGATCTCGCCATCGCAGATCAGTCCGACAGACTTGCATCGATCGTGTGGGGCGGGAATCCAGAGGCCTTCGTGCGTCGGGCGGACTTCTACACCGAGGAAGCGAGGCGATTGACGGCAGCCGTCGCATAGAGGATTGAACGGGAGCTCACATCGAGTCTTGCCTAACTGTTCCCCTGGAGGCGCTGGTATGGCCCGCAGACAATTCTTATGGATAGACCCGCGAGGCGCGGACTGCTACTTTGCCGCCCCTGGGAACATCGAGTATTCATCGGGCGAGAAGGGAACACTGGCAATCTGGCAGCATACGCCTTCGACCGACCGCTATGGTGCGAATGACAAGTTCTGGCGGTTGTTCATTGACGACGACAACTCCATTGACCAGCGTAATGGCCGATGGCTGCGGGTGCGTTCGGCAGGGTCCACAAAGATGGTGGGTCCAACGGATTACATCTGGGCCCAATACGGCGGACACGGGTACGTCTGGGAACTGATGGTCTACACTTGGGACTTCACAGGCGAGGCTGGATACGGCGTGCTGCGGGCCTACTGGGACGGAGTGGAAAGCGATGGAGCGATAGTTGATGCCACGGCACCTGTGGGGACTGCGGCGCGGTTGTATCTGGGGCCGGTGGTTACGGACCCGGATACCTGCTACGAAGACAAGTTCTGCATCGACTCGCTGGCGGTGTGGGATGACTTGATGACGGCAGAGCAGGTTACGGAACTGTATGGTCAGACGCATCGGTATCGAATGGGGGAGGACGACGGTACCGGCAATCTACTCCTGCTTGCCACATTCGACGGGCACTACGATGCCGACTTCGCAGCCGGGAGCCCGACATTCGCTTGCGCCGATGATGAGCGGTATTGCCTGCTGGACGATGGGGCACGGGAGTTGGGCAGGAGGCGTTTCCTGCTGGGACAGCCACGCCACGACTTCAGCGAGGACGATCGTGTTCCGCTGGCTGCCGCCCTGGTAGTGACGTGGGGCAATGACCGAGCCGATTACCTGACTGTGACCAACCACGAGAACTATGCGCAACTGGAAGTGGCAGCCGGATACGATCAGGATCGCCCTGTTGGGGCCGTGCTGCCCGGGCCCCCAATTCACACAGGGACACTCGCGTTATGGAACTCGGCACTGACGTCACCAGCCACCTACCGCCAGCGAATTCACATCCCCAACGACACGAACAAGCCCCAGACATTCATCCGTATCGGGCCGGTTGACTACTTCCACTCGCCGTTGAAGGTCGCCGACCTATATGACCAGTATGGAAGCGGCCACATATTCATTGTGGTCGCTGATGACGGGAACTCCACGACGCAGTTCAAGACCGATCTGTCGGATGACTATGAGAATGACTACTGGAACGGCGCAGAGGTGACCTTCCTGACCGGCGACTGCGCGGGGCGGCGCTTGAAGGCTACTGACTATGCCTCCGCGACGAAGATACTGGCGATGGAGGGGGCACTGCCTGCCATTCCTGCGCCGGGTGATGTTGGCCTGGTGGACTTCAGGGCCGTCATCCAAGGAACGTGGTCCGGGACGAATACGGAGTGGGGGAAGCGGCTTCCAGAGATGACGATGGACGCTTGGTTGTGGGACAGCTACGGGGGATCACAGTACTTCACGGAGCTGGAGTGGTGCTTCTACGGTATATGGAACGAGAGCAACATGGGTGTCATCAACCTGCTGCGTTACGAGCGTGGCCGCACGGCCTACATGGACGGCTCGCCAGGCGATGCGTACGGCCAGGCGCTTGTCTACGGGCGGCCCGCAACCTGGCAGTTCGACGCCACCTTCTACTGCGACATCCTGCTGGAGCGGATCGAGGTTGACAGCCCCTCGCTGTACCAAGTGCTGAAACGAGACGCGAGTGGCCACGGTCCGGCTTACGCCGACAACTTCATGCTGGCCGAGCCGCTGGGCGAGAGCACCAAGGTCTGGCGGAAGCGGAACGTGACGCGCACGAAGCAGAAGCCGACCAAGATCAGTAACCCTGCCTTGCCGAAGGCTGACCTGCAGGCGGCGAACACCTGGAGGCACGCGGTTGTGTCTCCTCCCGTGGCAGTGGCTTATGATGAGGTAACAGAGGCAGTGACCGTGCTTGTCAAGGGGGCCAGCTCGACCGGCACGGTGAAGTACGGGTACTGCGTAGGAACCTGGAATGCCGGGACAGGTCGCATCTCCTGGGTTGATGAGACGCCGCCGGGCGGGTGTGCGAACCCGTTCCTGAATGAAACGGACCTACTGCCTGAGAAGGCATCTGACGCCATGTGTAGCGGTAGCAACATCACCAGCGTACATGAGGCGGACGATGGGTGGTACTTGGTCTACGTGTCGCAACAGGCGAATGTGGATCACTACCAGACCTTCTTGTGGGGTCCCTGCTCGGATCGCTGGAGCTTCTCTCGACAGGATCACTGGTGGGACGGGAACCCGCTGATGAGCATGTTGGGGGGCCCGGATCGGTTTGCACCGGAGGGCAGTGGGGCCGGGCACTGGTTGAATCGGGGTCTGGAGTTCTACGTCGTGGATAACCCGTACACGAAGGACCCGTCGCGGCGATACTGGGGCTGGGCGCAGGGGAAGACGATCAATCACAGGTGGCGCAACTATGGCGCAGACTCCCGACCTCTGGTCGGGATGCGGGGGGCCGACCTGAGGTCCATGATGCCGCTCCCGCACGGGAACCAGGTCACGCCCTTGGTGGGCATCCAGGTACACCAGAATGCGAGCTACGTCTACGGGCAGTCGGACTGCTTCATGCAGTATTCCGACACCGCGATTGGGGCTTCCTCGGGGGTGTACTGCTATGTGAGCGAGGACGGAGTGCACTGGCAGACGTATGCGGACTACTCTGACTGGTTGCCGATGCTGGAGCTTGACGGCGAGTCCAACCGCCTCATGCCCGGGCACCCCTTCCGATTGGGTGACAGGACGATCTACTACTACACCGGCGGAGTGCTGAACTTCGCGTGGTGTCGAGTGCATGGGGAGTGCTGGTATGCCCTGGACAGCGGGGAGACGGATGGTTTGCTGGAAACGCCACTGATCGAGAAGCCTGCTGAAGGGTGGGGCCCGCTGGTGTGCTCGTGTGATCCGAACGGTGGGGCGGTTACGGTGGAGGTCTTGGACGCGACTGAGACGGTCGTCGCCGGGTACGCCGAAGCAGACTGTGATGTCCTCACGGATGCTACGGAACAGTCCGTGACATGGAAGGGAGTGTCTCTCGAGGATCTGGATACGGAATATATCAGAATCAGGTTCGGGTTCTCCGGGTCCGATGAGATGGGTCTCCCGAAGCTGTACCAGTGGCGAATAGAAGATCTCGTCACTCCTGCCGTTTCGACCGAGAGGATCGGATATCCGGAGGAATTCCCATTCCACGAGAGTACCACGAGTGACAAGAAGGCCTACCCAGATCCATTCCCGGGTTGATCCGAGATGCGCCATTTTTTCTTGTCAGGGACCTCGGCCCGGAGTATAATCTCATCGACCAACAGGAGACGATGGGAGGCCCCGAGATGGAGAGGATCGTTCACACCGAGGAAGCAAGGCGATTGACGGCTGCCATCGCATAGGGGAATCATGCACAGGGCTGCATCTCTTCCGAACAGGTTGGCGACGCTTGCTTCCGATCTCGACGAGATCGGGAAGCACGATCTTGCAGACCGTCTGGATGGGATGATCAGGAATGCCGGGTTTCTGTCCTCCGTTGGGAAGTTCATCCCCGAGATGATGGAGGGACTCGGAAGGTGGGGCAAGGGCGGCAGGATGTTCGAGACCTTGCGTCCGACATTGAAAGGATTGCCAGCGGGAGTGGGTGAGGAGTTGAAGAATCTTCCACCCGCTGTTCTCCAGAGAGGAAATGCTCAGGAGATATATCGCCACATCTCCGGCCTCAATGTTGGGAGGATGGGGGGATCTGGCGGAACTCCTCGTCAATTGCGGTTCCCTGCATTCGAACAGTATCCTCGCTCCGGATCGCAGGAAACATTCTCATATCCGAAGACATGGGAACATCTCATGAGAGGACAGAGAAGAATCGAAGGTATGCCTTCGACATTTCCCCTTGAACCTGGTGAGGGCAAGATGATGACGGATGTACCGGGGAACATCGGAGATTTCCAGACCGCCCTGAACTCCAACATGGTGAGGGACCCATCATCGTGGGGCAGGTATGGACCTGGCGTGATGGCGACAGGAGGGGCGCTTGCTGTTGGTGTGCCAGCCGGGGCGAGTGCCCTTGGAGGGCGGAATGAAGGACCGTCGAACCAACCTCAGACAATGTACCAACCTCAGACAATGTACCAACCTCAGACAATGTACCAACCTCGACCCATGACCGACAAGATGCGCCAGGATCTGCAGATGCTCGGAGCCGCCTGATCAGTTGTTGCTCCTTGTTATCTCATCCCACACATTCCTCGTCGCATAGCATATCAGCGTGATCGAGTCCCCCGCTTCCTCCTATCTCCGTCCGATCAAAAGTCGTGTGTCGAGGGATCAAGGTCCTTGTCAGCCGATCGTTTTCGGAGTATAATCTCATCGATCAACAGAAAACGATGGGAGGCCCCGAGATGGAGAGGATCGTTCACACCGTGTATCATCCGAATCCTCCTGCGAGGTACGACATCCACCTAGCGGAAAAGGGATCGCATGTCGAGCTGACTCTGAGAAGGAACGGTGGTTATTCCAGCATCTGTGATGCCGATGTTTCCTACTCGAGGATCGGGCTCTATTCCTCCCTGTTCCGCATCTTCCATTCGTTCGAGGACACGCTGAAATACGAGCTCGCCAAGATGATCAAGAGCATCGTGCGTCATCACGCCGCTTGGATGAAGGCTCAGGACGCCATCAAGGACATCGGTGAGACAAGATGAGCAATGTCATCAGACATCAGAAGTTCGTGAGCGTGGATGTGGGCTACGCAGCCAAGAGCGAGAATCCCCACTTGCTTGGATCGAACAAGGTGTGGGAGTGCCTCGTTCATGATAATGGTGATTTCGAGGCCATCTATGGCAAGGTCGGTGGCACGATGTCTCACGATGTCAAACCCCTCGGATCCGTGGCGGCCGCCAACGCCTATGCCGACAAGAAGATCAAGGAGAAGACCAAGGCGAAGACCGATCCCAAGACTGGAATGGTCACACAGTATGATGAGGTGACCACCGTGGAGACGAACGGTTTCCAGCCTGCGGTTAAGACCGCAAGGTCGGATCTCAGCAGGATCGCCAAGGCACAGATCTCCCACTCCAATCCGATCGTCGCCGACCTCATCGATAGGCTCGCCAAGGCCAACATTCACGACATCCTCGAGTGGTCCAAGAAAACGCACAGCAACCTGACCTACAACGACACCACAGGACTCTTCAGCACTCCTCTCGGAATTGTCGAGCAGTCCGTCATCGACGATGCCAGAGGCATCCTCGTCGAGATCGGTGATTTCGTGGTCGCTGGCAACTACGAGGACGACGCTTTCATCCAGGCCCTCAACAAGTTCATGAAGAAGATCCCGCAAGATCGTGGCTACGGGAAACTCTCGACTCAGACGATGTTCCCCGATCTCTCCTCCGTGCAACAGATGAATGCGGTCCTCGATTCCCTCCAGGCGTCCCTCCAGATGGCGCTGGCTCCCCCGACCGACGGCAAGCCGGTCGTCGTCGATGAGCCTCGGGTGTTCGAGGTGGATCTTCAATTGGTCGAAGATGGCAAGGAGATCGACAGGTTGAGGAAGCTGTATCGGGACACGAAGCTCGATATGCATGTTGCTGCGTACCTCGACCTGAAGAGGGCGTTCACCGTGGACATCAGGACGATGAGGGAGGCGTTCGAACCCGTTGCGGCGAAATTGGGCAACCTAGTCGAGGCCTGGCATGGAAGCAGGACGGCCAACCTTCTCTCAATTTTGAGACAGGGGTTGATCGTACCCCCGGCAAATGCCCCTCATTGTACCGGGCGACTCTACGGGCCTGGTGCGTATGGGGCCCTCCACTCCACAAAATCACTAAACTACAGTTTGGGAGGGGTCTGGGACAACGGGAAGCGGGACGAGAACTGCTACATGTTCCGTATGGATATGGCGATGGGGAGGGTGTTCCATCCCACGGCTCGTGAGGCTGGTCCGTACCCGAAACCGGGATATGATAGCATCTGGGCCAAGGGGGGTGTTTCTCCCGGTGTGAGGAATGACGAGCTGATCGTCCCAAAAGTCAGCCAGTGCAATCTGAAGTATCTGCTGGAGTTCACTCCGGGCGGGAAGTAGGATGCAGGATATTCATTGAGTGGAAGAACAGGAGTGAAGATTATGTTTGGCTTCGGGAAGAACGGGTGCCTCGGGAAGTCTTCGCAGGATTTTCCTCCAAAACCAAAGCTGCCGCCATCTCCCAAGGTGCGCCACGGAACACGGCCGCCCAATCCACCGAGAGCGAAGCGTCCAACGAAACCACCTCCTCCGTGACAGAGGTTGGCGAGAGGGCGATCACGAAAGACTGGGTTGGTGATCCATGAGGAAGAAGGGAATCGAGAGGGTCGACGGGTTCGACATCTCATATGTGTGCCCCAACAGTGGAGATGAGATCTCCACATCGATCTACGCTGCTCATTCCGCCAATGACAGGACGATCGTGGAGTTCTCCATCTACAATTGTCCTTGTGGAACGATGCACACGATCTACATATGTGACATCGTGGACTTCTACGGCTGAGGTCAACCACCCACGACTGAAGTCGTGGGCTTCCTTGCCAAAAGGAATCGTGATGATCATGTCTTGGTTCGGCAAGAACAAGCATCTTGGGAGGTCTTCTTCATCGGGACTTTCTCCAAAACCAAAGCTGCCGTCATCTCCTGGGGTGCGTGGGGGCACACGTCCTCCCGATCTGCCGGGGGTGGGACCTTCGATGAAACCACCTCCGGGACTTCAGACGACCAAACCTCCCCTTGAAACGAATGCCGATATTCTCATGGATCTCCGGCATCGAGAGGTGGAGGCTCTGGAGCGCCTGGCGGAAAGTAGAATGCAGGACATAGTGGATTTCTATGGATGAGGTGAGATATGAAGAGGTTGTCGCTCCTGTTTCTGTTCGTCGTCCTGCTTGCCGGGTGTGACCTCCCCATTGAGGAGGATCTCATCTCCGTCGAGGTCGTCAAGGTCCGTCTCATCTTCCCGCCTTCGGGCTGGGTCTCGAACACTTCTGGCGCTTGGGTCGTCGTGACAAGGGATCACGAGGTCATCGCCATCAGTATGGATATGGCGAATAAGATGGCGATCACCCCGGCGTGGTACGCCCTCTCCATCAGGAGGTTCGAGAACGGGGCGATGCAGGGGGTCATGGTCTCCGGTCCCATCGAGCCGGTGCAGATCAAGCAGAAGAGGATCATCGAAAGCGAGGAAGAGAGATAAGGTTCCTCCCATGCGGGTGCCGAAACGAGATGAGAAAGCATCCGTTCGTCCGAGGGAATGGTGAGATGGATATCGTGGAGATCTTGAACAGAGCCACATTCCTGAACGACCTGAAGAACCAGGGGGAAGATGTGTTCTCGTCTGTCGTCACGGATGCCGTTCGTGTGGCAGGGATATCCAGACCTCGTCTTAGAGATGCCCCTCCCAACATCGATCTGTTCGAGGACGACAGGGAGAGGCGGTTGTGTCTATCTTGGATTTCATCTGGTGTGAGAATCGCATCCTGTCTCACGGTTCGTCCCGAGGACTATGTCGGCGTGTGGGAAGCGTTGTCATCACTCTCTGGACCTCTCAACGAGCTCCTGGATGGCGTGATGGTCATGGTTGAGAATGAGGGGGTGAGAGTGAACAGGCAGGCGTTGCTGATGGAGATCGACAGGTTGTTCCTTTCCATGGGTGATCTCACGAAGATCGTGCTGTAGGAATATTGCTGAGGGCCGGGATAAGTAGGGACATCCAGAAGTCAAGGAGGTTGCAACTGGTTTCGAGAACTCGGAGAAAGTCTGAAGAATCCACGCCCGAGAGGTAGTCGAGATGTCCGATCTGAGGATGGTCGCCAAGGGAGTCGTCTGGTTCGAGGATCCGGAGCCGATCCATCGGTTGATGCGGAGCCAGTGTTCTGCCATGCGTTCCGCCTATCAGGCGATTCACAAGCACGGCCTGAAGGGGAACGACGTGAAGATCCGGGTCAAGCAGAACCACATGGCTGGACTCAACCAGCGGTACGTCTCGGATGCCGTCTCCCGGGCCAAGGGGATCAGACACGATGGGGTCATCTTCGGTGGGAAGAAAGCGTGGAAGGATCTGATCTCGGGACTGATCTCCAAGGACGACTGGGTGGCCCTGAGGAATGATCAACTCTACTCCCGAGGGGACCTCAGCAAGAGCGGGAACCCGAACCTGAGGATCGTCGGGCAGGAGCTGTGGGTCAACGATCCATCGGGGCGTGGTTCCTGGATTAGGGGGCAGTTGTTCGTTCCGGAGAAGTTCGAAGTGAATCTCGACTGCTACGATGTCAGACTGACCTCCAGATCGGATGGTCGTTTCGATGTGTTGGTCACCTGGGAGGCAGAGATTCCTCAGATCGAGGTCGTTCCTGGAGCCATCGGGATCGACATCAACCCCTCCGGCTGTGCCGTGGTCGATGTGGATGGGGAGGGGAACCTGATGTCCCAGACCTTCCTGTCCCAGCAACGGATGCAGTTCGCCTCCAAGGCGAAACGGAGGAGCGACGTGGAGTTGATGGCGGTGGAGATCGTGAGGCGAGCGGAGAAGGCTCACAAGTCGGTCGTGGTCGAGGATCTGAAGTTCAGGGACAAGAAGGGGAGCAAGAAGTTCAACAGGATGCGGCACAATTTCCTGTTCGCCAAGATCACGGAGGCGGTGGAGCGGAGGGCGATCGGGAGGGGGATCCCCGTCGTTCGGATCAACCCGGCGTTCACCTCCGATCTGGGAGTGCTGAAGTACCAGCGGATGTACTCCGTCAACCACCCACGACTGAAGTCGTGGGCTTGTCCACCACGACAGGCCCCGACAGAAATCGGGAGATCACTCGGTGATCTCGGTTGACCAGACCCAGCCAGGGGTCGAAAGACCCATCGGGCTACGTGTGAGAGGTCAGGACACCTTGGGATGCTCGCCAGTCCCATGCAACTGTCGTTCAGGACAATGAAGTCCCTCAGGGTACAGGACCAATGTTCTGAGCATGACAAGCCTCTCACACATCGTCGAGGCAAACTGCAGAACCCTTCGGTGGGTAACCACTGAAGGGGTCTCACTACCCCCAAGGGGTGACCTGAGGGGAGAGATGTACCCCCATCCATCTGGGCTCTCGCCCAGATGGATGGGGCAATCCAATTCCCACGGCTGAAGCCGTGGGCTTCGAAAGGAAGTTCGTGGCAATTCCTCCCACGACTGAAGTCGTGGGTTTCCTTGCCAAACGGAATCATGACGCCCCCTCCGACGAAGGAGTGAAGTTCTGATCGATCATTCCTTCGAACGGGGACGACCCCTCGTGGATTTCTTCCCTGTTCTGGAAAAGATTGGAATAAAATCATCCCGTGCCAGACGAGATCCCGACCATCTACTCACTCCCACAGCGCATCATCCACACCATCGCAGTCAGGATCTGTGGAGAACCCGTCCAGGTCAACGGGATCGTGAACGATAGGATCAGGGATGTCGTCATCCCGGACATCCTCGTCACCATCGATGCCAAGCTGCACTTCGAGGAGAGCGAGGAGGATATGGACTGGAGGGAGGAGGATGAGGTGGATCGGCATGGCAAGGTGTGGAAGCACATCGTCATCGATGGGGGTCTCGTCATCGAGAGGCATCGGGGGACGATGAGGAGGATCGCCGACACGCTCGTGGCGAGGGTCTCGGAGTTCGACATCGAGGAGGTCGAGGAGTTCGAGTGGGAAGAGGAGGAGGATGACCCCATCGGATCCCTGAGGATGGAGGACCTCCTGCTGCCATATTATTCGGCCTTGAAGGATACTGGGAAGAACGAGCTCATCGAGAGGATCGAGGAACCGCCTCCACCAGATGCCTGGAAGGAAGTCCCAAACCTGTCTGGTATGATATGAGGGAAAACGAAATGGAAGATCTGAGCCTCAAACACCGTCCGAAGAAGTTCTCCAATCTGCTCCAGCCCGCAATCGCCAGGACCCTGAGGAACGCCGTGTCTGGAGACAGAGTCTCTCACTGCTACTTGTTCTCGGGTCCGAAGGGCTGCGGCAAGACCTCGACCGCCAGGATCCTTGCGATGGCGCTCGACTGCCCGAACAGGTCGAGCAAGGGGGAACCCTGTGGCGAGTGCGAATCCTGCATCTCGATCATGACGGGGTCCTGCCCCGATGTGATGGAGATCAATGCCGCCCAGCAACGAGGCATCGATGATATGTGGACGCTCGTCGCATCGACGCTCAACCACCCCCCGATGGTGTCCCCCCGCAAGATCTACATCCTCGACGAATGCCACATGCTGACTCCGCAGGCGCAGAACAGCCTGCTCAAGGCGCTGGAGGAACCACCCGAGTATGCGAACTTCGTCCTCTGCACGACGGAGCCGAGGAAGGTCGTCCCGACCATCACCGACCGGAGCCAGCACTTCCAGTTCGGATTCGTCCCGACGGATGTCATCTTCCAGCGACTCACCGAGGTATGCGAGGCGGAGGGGATCGTGATCGACGAGGCGGCATTGAAGGAAATCGCAAGATCTGCGAATGGATCCATGCGAATGGGGTATAAGTTGGTCGAGAAGGTCAGGTCGGACGAGAGGGTGACGCTCGATTCCGTCAGGGATGTCTTGGGAAGGACGGCATCGTCGGCGGCCATCGATCTCCTCGACCTGATCAGCACGCACAAGCGTGGTTCGGCGATGCGGATGGTGGACGACCTGAACTCGGAGGGCAAGGACCTCCTGGACCTGTTCAGGGAGTGCCTGTCGGCAATGTCGGACATCATCAGGATCAGGCTCGATGGAGCCAAGTCCCTCACCTCGAGATGTGACGATGAGGTCAAGAGGATGACCATCATCGACGATCATCTCAATGGCGCTCAGATGGAGGGTCTCTACGATGTGTTCCGCAAGGCCATCATCGACCTCTCCAGCACCGCCATCCCGAGGGACATAGTTGCGATGATGGCGGTCGTCTCGGCCATTCGTCTGCACGAGGAAGGGGAAGCCACATAATGACGACCGCATCCAAGGTCTCTCTTCAGGCGAACGATCCCCTGCTCTCATTGGAGACTCACCATGCGTTCGAGTACAACTTCATGATGGGAGGAGGTGATATCACTGAAACTGTCACCCCCGGAGCTCGAGCTGCTGGTGAAGAGAGCTCAAGGGGGCGACAGGAAAGCCGTCGAGGAAGTGCTCAGGCACTTCGAGGGAGCCATCAGGAGAGAGGCTCGTCGTGGCAACTGGTTCATACCAGGGGCGGAGCCTGAAGATGTCGAGCAAGAGGCCAGAATCGGATTGTACAATGCGATAGAACAGTATGATCCCACCAAGGGAAGTCTCGACTTCTCCGCATTCGCAATGAAGGTATGCGTGAAACGGGCGATCATAACCGCACTATCCAAAGAGAATCGAAAACGCATGTATCCCCTGAATTCCGGCGTCTCCCTGTCTACCCCCGTCATGACTTCCGACGGAGACTCGAGACAGACGCTTGAGGAGTTCATCCCTGATGAGAGCTTCGATCTCGAGCAGATGTTCGCAGAGCAGGACGAGGAGAACGTGCTTCATCTCAAGCTGTGCGAGAGACTGACCAGTCTGGAGTGCAGCGTCTACATCCTGTATCGTTGCGGCGACACATACCGAGAGATCGGCAGGAAGCTGAGACAGACCCAGAAGGCCGTGGACAACGCACTGACCAGGGTCAGGAAGAAGAAGGACCTCGTCCTCAAGGAGTATCTCGTCGAGTGTCGTTCCAAGCCGGACTGGGGAATGATCGACGAGTTCACGAAGGTATGGGACTGCGAGCGTCTGATCGAAGAGATCGAGGACGAAGAAATCGAGGATGAAACGTGACGAACGTCGAAGATGGGATCGCCAGCATCAACAGGATAATCGGGCAACTTCCGATCTCCTACAACGGCGGAAAGAAACCCATCTTCACATGGATGGCAGACATCATCTGCAGGGAGGCCGTCGGACACCAGCGTGTGCTCGATGGCTTCTCTGGCACCGGCATCGTGTCGGCGCTGTTCGCAGCGATCGGCAAGGAGACATATTCGTGTGATCCCCTCCAGACTGCATATTGCATGTCCGTGACGCTCTCCCAGAACGATGGAGAGATCCTCGGTGGTGATGATCTCGAGATGGTGTGTGGTCATCGCACCATCGATGGTCTCATCTTCGAGGGCGGGGATGTCATCGAGGGAATGGATCACCTCGCCGCCAGGTTCCACGGATTCCTCACGAGGAACGAGTGCGCCTGGCTGACGATGGCGAACGAGAAGCTGCGGAGATTGTCCCCGCTCAGGCAGATGATCGGACAGTGCGCAATTCGTGCCGTCTGTTGTCTTCAGCCGTATGGGACACCTCACGGCAGCGAGACCTTCGGTCACAGGATCAAGCAGAAGGACAGGTACGGGAATGACTGTCTCGGTCATTACATGAACAGCAGCTACGAGATCGAGACCGATGTGTGGTTCAGGAAGTACTGCGAGAAGTTCTCCTGCGCAGCGGTTCAGATGGAGGCCCTGCGAGACGAGGATGCGACCTGCTACAGGGCGGACATCATCTCGGCACTGGAGGAGTGGGATTGGATCCGTGATGTCGACATGGCATATTTCGATCCCCCGTACGGTAGGAGACAGAGGGGCTATGCCGTGGACTACGGGCTTTCGGAAGCGCTGCTCGGAGACGAGGAGATCCCCTTCTCGGATTTCGACACGACCGAGGGTCATGGCAGGAATTTCGTCAGGCTGATGGAGGCATCCTCGGGAATCGAGAAGATCGTCTTCTCCTACAGTGACAAGTCCTGGAAGAGCATCCCCGAGATCGTCGAGGAGATCGAGAGACACGGTCGTTCCGTGAGGGTCGAGAGCTGTCCTCACACCCACGGCAAGACACCCAATGAGAGATGCAAGAGAGATGTGGTCGAGCACATCCTCATCGCCGAGAGGAAGGGCTGAAATGCAGATCAAGGTCTCGAAGGACATCCTGATCGACTGGGTTGCGTTGACCAGCGAGATCTCGGTGAGGGAACCGGGCACGGCATCTCACGAGATCAAGTTCATGGCCGATGGTGATGTGATATATGTGGCCTCCACCAACGCCATCGGGAGCCAGTACATCACGGGCAAGATGGAGGGTGACGGGGTCGAGGTCGTGGAGGCTGGAGCCATATGCATCCCCGGCAAGCCCCTGAAGGAGGCGCTGGCCCTGCTGAAGGGAGACGCCTTCACCCTCATCTCCGATGGGAGCTCCACCCAGGTCTCCGGAGGAGGAGGCGAGGAGCTCGTCCTCTGCGGGATGGACCCATCGACGTGGGCCGTGATGCCCAAGATGTCTGGCAAGGCGGCATGCTTCGACATCCCCGTTTCCGTGTTCAGGGAGATTCACTCGCTGATGGGGTTCGGATGCTCGAAGGATCAGACGAGGGCCCCGATGACATCCATGTTCATCGAGGTGATGCCGGATGGTGCCGTTCACTGCACATCCACGGATCAGCAGCGGGTCTCGTTCTACACCGCTCCGGCCGGGACCGCCACCAGCATCGAGATGGGCAGGTTCGATGGCGTCATCAAGATCGCAATGCCGGTGGATGCTGCGGCATGCGTTTCCAACAGGGTCCTCTCCCATGTCGACGGGCTCGTCGGCATCTCGGTCGATGCATCCAAGGTGATGATGTCGACGCCGATCGTCAGATTCTTCTGTTCCCAGGAGGCCGGCTCGGAGAACTATCCGAGGATGAGGGACCTCCTCAGGGACAAGGTGAGGTTCAGCTTCTCGGCATCGAGGGCGGAGCTCACGAGAGTCTCGAAGCTCATCCATGTGGTCGCCAGCAAGTCGGTCTGCAGGCTGGATTTCGATCCGGCGGGTTCCGTCCTGCTCTCGGGCAAGGGCAAGGTGAACAAGTCGAACAGGAGCAAGCAGAGCGTCGCCCTGACCGATCTGGAGGGTGACATGTTCCCCAAGAACGAGATCATCGTGTCGTCCGAGGACCTCAACGAGGCCATCTCTGCACTCTCGGCCGATGATGTCAGGATTGGACTCACCATCACCAACAACGATACGCTCGGTTCCATCCTCACGATCCGGCAGGGCGAGTGCTGGCGTCACCTCATCTTCCAGGCGAGGGAAGTGGACTGATGATCGAGTTCGAGTGGTTCGATGACGATGACGAGGAGGAGGAGATCCCCCCTCGACCGCCACCCTCTTCCGTCAGGACCGTCCTCCCCGACGAAACCGTGGAACACCGGAATGCCCAGGGGCAACTCCATCGCCTCGATGGGCCGGCCGTCGAGGGGGCGAGGGGGAGCAAGGAGTGGTATGTGAACGGTTTCCGTCATCGCCTCGATGGACCGGCCATCGAGTGGGCGAGTGGGTCCAAGGAGTGGTATGTGAACGGTTTCCGTCATCGCCTCGATGGGCCGGCCGTCGAGAGGGCGGATGGGTTCAAGTCGTGGTATGTGAACGGTCTTCGTCATCGCCTCGATGGGCCGGCCCTCGAGTGGGCGAATGGGGGCAAGGAGTGGTGGGTGAACG
>Ga0315273_10001567_pt1 | contig 26213 bp, 18 predicted proteins | sample YL17G02_0_MG_FD_205753 | JGI IMG/M metagenome (GOLD analysis project Ga0315273, IMG submission 205753) | Sediment microbial communities from Yellowstone Lake, YNP, Wyoming, USA - YL17G02_0 | ecosystem: Environmental > Aquatic > Freshwater > Lake > Sediment | place: USA: Wyoming | collected... | reverse complement strand
ACGATATCTACGAGCTCCTGGCACGGTGCACTGGCTTCCAGTGGGACGAGGGCAACGCGCCAAAGGTGATGGCGCGCCACCATATGTCGCCAGGCCAGTGCGAGCAAGCGTTCTTTGTCGAACCCTTCGTGGTGGAATTCGACGATAAGCACTCGACCAAGGAGGGACGCTGGCAGGCGCTGGGGCAGACCACCGGTGGACGCGGTCTCTTCCTGGTCTTCACCGTCCGCGGCACGTCGATTCGGGTTATCGCAGCTCGCGACATGAACCGTAAGGAGCGGGAACGCTATGGCCAATTCAAAACGCACACTGAAGAAGATTCCGCGGTTTAAGAACGAAGACGAGGAACAGGAGTTCTGGACGAAGGCGGACTCTACGGAGTACGTGGACTGGCCGAAGGCACGCGTGGTTCGCTTTCCGAAGCTGCGGCCCTCGACGACCGCGATCTCCGTGCGATTGCCAGAGACGTTGCTGACGGAACTCAAGCTGCTTGCGAACGAGCGGGATGTCCCGTATCAGAGTCTGCTGAAGGTGTACCTGGCCGATCGCGTCGCCACTGAGCGTCGGGGAGGACGTCAGCGCGGGGGCGCTTAACCACCCGGTGAGGAAACGTTCGAGCGGTGAGAGCCGGGCCTGGTGCCCGCCGATTTCTTATTCGAGAGCGGCCTGTTGTGCCATGGGCGGGAGGAATTTGGTGACGGAGTCGCCCTCCTGGTCGGCGGCCTCCAGCGCCAGTTCGACCCGGTTGATGATCTCGGTGACGCTATCGACGGGGTCAATCTGGCCCTGCAGCACCGCCTCGGCCACGCCCGCGGCTGCAGGGAGCTGCTCCTGGCCGGCCGGCTTGGAGGCCGCCAGAACCTTGCGCAGTTTCTCCACGACCAGCACCCCGTCCTTGCCCATCGTATCCGGCAGCACCAGCGCCACGGTGCCGACGTCGTAGCGGACAGCGACATCGTTCTGGCGCAGGTGCCCGACCAGGGCCCGGGCGGCTTCGGAAACCAAGGCCTCCACAGCCGGCTGGCCCCGCTCGCGGATGGCCTGTTGTCCGTGGCCGAACCCGAAAAGAATCACCGAGAGCGGCATGCACTGCTTCTGGGCGCGCTCGCATTCGGCCAGGAGACAACTGATGTAAGAGTTGCGGTTCAACAGCCCCGAGCGCTCATCGTGGACCGCCAGGCTGCGCATCAGGCTGCGCAGCTTCACGTGAGAGACGGTGTTCACGATCTGGTCGGCCAGGTTCTTGACCAGCACGATCTCGTTGGCGCGCCAGCGGCGCATGCGGCTGCACTGCTCCAGCACCAGCACGCCGAGCAATTGATCGGCATCCAGCAGCGGCAGGGCCAGCAGCGACTGAATGCCGGTGGCCTGGAGCACCGGGGCCAGCGGCTTCAGCCGGGCCGACGAAGCCGCATCCTCGACTGCCAGCGGGTTGCCGTCCGCGGTCAGCCCCACCAGCGTGGTGATGAGCCGGACGATGGACTTGACATCGGACTGCACCATCCCCGGCGCGCAATACTCCAGCACCGCCGACGGCGGTTTGCCCGGCACACAAAGCCCGGCCACGCAGCGGCTGACCTGCCACGTCTTGCCCACCTCGTTGACCGCCGTGGAGAGCACGGCCTTCACCGTGACCTGCCGGTAAATGCCGCGAGCGATCTCCGAAACACGGGTGATATCGGCCAGCGGCTCGTCGGCATCCGCGGCGGTGACGGAGGAAGGGGAGGTGGGCGCGGCGGCGGAGGCGGCGGGCGCAAAATCCGTTGCGGCGTAAACGGCCCGCAGTTTCTCGTTCCGCGTCTCCTCGCCCGGAAATTCCTGCGCGATGCGTTCCAGCCGCTCGATCGCTTTCTCCCTCAGACCGTACTGGAGGAAGATCTCGACTTGCAGGATGAGGTCATCCAGAACGGCGGCATCCGACTGCTCCGGCGGCGCCGCCTGGGCGGCCCGTGCAGCGGGGGCGCGCGGCGGCGATGGCGGCGCGCCCACGGGCTTGCGCGCGCCGGCCGCCACGCCCAACCGCGCCGCGATCGCCTGGTAGCGGGACGGCTCCATGCGCCCTTCCAGTTGCTCCAGCCGCCTGCTGTGGCCCGCGTCGTAGGCATCGATGTCCACCATCCGTTCCAGCACCGCGGTGGCCTTGGCGAACTGGTTGGCCCCGATGTAGCCGTCGAACAGGCGCCCCAACGTGTCGTGGAGCATGGCGTCGCGGTTGATCTCGCAATAGAGCGCGGCCAGGAACTCCAGCAGCTCCAGCGCGGGCGGGCCGGTCTTCTCCAGGCGGGCGGCGAAATCGATGAATTCGGCGCGCCTGCCCGCCGTGAACATGGCCCGCTTTAAGGTATCGAGCAAGCGGACCGCTTCCGGCACCTGGTGCTTGCCGAGGTATCCTTCGACAACCCGCATCAAGAGATGGATATTGTTCGGATCGGCGCCGGCCTGCCAGAGCAGCTCTTCGGCCCGCGCGTAGTCGCCAAGGGCCATCTGTGCCTCGGCCAGGAGCCGGTTGCGGGCCGGGAAAGCGTGTTGCGGCAAGGCCTCCAGGACTGCGGCGGCCCGGGCCGCGTGTCCGGCTCGAAGCAGATCGCCGACCAGGGTTTGAGTCACCGCGGCATCGCCCGGCGACAGCCGGCAGGCGCGTTCCAGCAGCTCCAGCCTCTCGCCGGAACCCATCTGGTCGCGAAGCAGCTCGCTCACGCGCACCAGCGCCCGGGCGGCTGTTCCCTTCTCGCCCATGTTCTCGGCCAGTTCGGCCAGGCGGTAGTGCGCTTCCGGATTCTTTTCGTCGGTGGCGGCCAGGTGGCGCAAAGCCTCCAGCGCCCGCGCCTGGTCGCCCGCCTCCAGGAACATCTGCGCCGCCTGCCGGAACAGGTCCGGTGCTTCTTCCGGCTTCTGCTTCTCCAGGAAGCGGCCGGCGGCCAGCATTCGCCCGGCGTCCTGGGCCCCCAGCTTGGCTATCTTGCGGAACAGCAGCACCGCGCGCGGGCCGTCGTTGCGCTCCGCCGCGCGGTCGAACGCCCAGTTATAGACATCCAGCGCCGGCCCCGGTTTGCTCTGCAGCAGGTACACGTCCCCCAGCAGTTCGCTGGCTGCGTCGTTGCCGGGGTCCTCCTTGCAGGCTCCCACGTATTCCGCGACGGCCTCGTCCAGCTTGCCCTTCTGCACCAGCTTCTCGGCTTTGTCGAGGCGCTTGCTGATGTCCGCCATGACCGATCCGCGGAGAATTGTATCAGGTGTCAGGTGCCAGGCGACAGGTGGCAGGTTGCAGGTTCTGTCCGGTGTGCGTCCTGGGCGCTTGAAACCTGAAACCTGACACCTGATTCACTTGCGCTGCAGCCAGATGGGCGAGGACCAGGCCATCTGGTCATCCACCTGGATCACCCGGACATAGTAATAGCTCTCGCCCTGGAGCGGCGCCTGGTCGGCGAACGTGAAGCTCACCTCGCGCTGCAGCGGCTGGCGGGTGTGAATGAAGCTGTTGCTGCGGATGATGTCGAGCTGGCGAATGGGGGCGGTGCCGATCACCCGGACCTGGAGCCGGAAATCGGCGGAGGCGGGCAGAGGTACGATATCGCCCTGCAGATACTGCTGCCCGCCGGACTCGATGCGGTAGTCGAGGATGATGTTGTCGGTGGCCCCGTAGGAATGCCGCCGGCGCATGGCATCGACCAGGCCGTCGCGCGTGAAGTCGGTGGCCAGCGTGCAGGCGTACGACATGTGGGTGGAGAGGTGGTCGGAGCTGGCCTGCACGCCCAGCTTGTAGCCCTTGGCCCAGGCGTTCCAGACGTAGCCGGCGGGGCGGAATCCGCCGGGGGCGGAGGAGAGATTGCCGGCGTGCGCGGCCTTGGGCGCTCCTTCGTACTCGGCCGAAACGCGGTCCCCCTGATAAATCTCGACCAGCGGTTCGAGGTCGGCGCCGTTGTCGCGCCAGTCGGTGCCCATATTGCTGGCCGAGGTGTGGGAGATGGCAATGCCGCCCAGGCGCTTCAGGTACTCGTAGAGCTGCCCGGCGCCGGCCACCGCTTTCTGCTCCGCCGGAGGGATCGGCAGCGTCGGATTTCCGCGCCGGGTGAAGATGACGTTGCGGTGGCCGTTGGGGTAATTCACGCTGCGCTCATAGCCATAGAGAGGCGTGAACGTGCCCGCGGCGGTGAACACATCGGCCATCTGCTGCATCAGCCAGTTGATGTACTCGACGTCGGGGCCGCCGGCGCCGTTGTGGTCGCTGACCATGAGAAAGTCGAGCGAGGCGGCGTCCAGCGCATAGCGGTAACACTGCTGCACGCTGCCGTCGTTGTTGCCATCCATCGAGAACTCGGTGTGGCGGTGAACGTCGCCGCGATAAATGCGGAAGGCGCGCCCGCCGGACTGGATGGCGTAGTCGCGGATGCGCGCCAGGTCTTCGGTCTCTTTTGGGTGCACCGGGAAGACGGTGAGCTCGGCCTTGGCGCGGGGGCGCAGGTTCCAGGGACCGGCCGGCGAGGCCGCCGGCGCGGGCACCCGCGCCGCGTACACATCGCCGTGCTGGAACAGGAACTCCTCGAAATCGCGGTTGTCGGTGGGCCATGCGGCCCACAGGTTGCCGCGGCTATCCAGGGCCAAGCCGCCGCGCACGTCGGTCCGCCCCTGGCTGCTGGGAAGCGCGATGGGCGTGCTCCAGCGCGCGCCGTCGTAGGCCGTCCCGAAAATCTCCCAGGCGGCGCGGTGCAACGGGGTGTTGTTATGGACGTCGGCGATGCGCGCCGTGCGGTGGCGGAAGAACACCCAAAGGCGGCCCGCGGCATCGGCCCGCACGATGGGGAAGTCGTTGTACTCCCGCAGCTCGAGGGGCAGCGATTCGGTGAAGCCGGTTGCCGGCTCCTGCCACCCGCCGCGGTCATAGACGGCCAGGCCCACCGCGCGCCATTGGTACAGCCGCGTGGCCTCCCGCTTCATGAGGAAGCCGCCGTCTTTGCCCCATTGCGTGCCGCTCTCGTTCCAGGCGGCCCACAGCCGGTTTTGCGGGTCGCAGCCCAGGCTGACGTGCGCTTCGAACTTCTGGGAGTCGGCAATGGGCGTGGGCGCTTCCCACTTGCCTCCCGCGTACATCCGCAGCAGGACGTCGTAGTTGCCCTTGTCGTAAGTGTCCCAGGCCACGTAGACGCGGCCGGCGCGGTCGGCGGCCACCGCCGGCTCCCAGTCATTGGCCGGCGAGGTGGAAACGCGCTCGGCCGGCGACCACGACGTGCCGTCGTAGCGCCGCGCAAAGATATCCGACTTCCCGCGGCGGAAGCCCTGCCAGACCACCCACAAGTTGCCCGCCGAATCGGTGGCCAGGTTATGGTAGATGTCCGGCTGGGGATCGTCGGTGAGGCGCTCGACGGCCGACCAGCGGCGCCCGTCGAAGCGCCGCGCGTACAGGTCCCAATTCGACGCCACTTGCTCGGACCAGACGGCCCACAGGTGGCCCCGCCGGTCGCGGCCCAGCTTGACCAGAAAAACGTCGGCGGGCTTCTCGGTGGCTTTTTCAACCGGGCCCCAGTTCTTGCCGTCGAAGCGGCGCAACAGGATTTCGTCGGCCTGGTTGCGATAAGCCACCCAGGCCACGGCCACTTCATCCGCCGGCCCTGCCGAGATGGCCGCGAAGTCGCTTTGATACTCGGGCGACGAAAGCTGCTCCACCGCCGGAACACGATCGACGATGACGCTTCCGTTGAGGAAAACGGCCGGCTCGGCAGGGCGCACGGCCGCCGGCTTCAAGCTGAATTCCCCTTGCGGCGTTTTCACCTGGATCGCGGTCGCCGCCCCGGCCTTCAGGTCGGCGATCACGCCCGGCGCGACGATGTAGCGGGCTGGCGGCGTGGGCAGTTCGTCTTCCCAGGCGCGCCGCTGGAAGTTCGGCCCGAAGCGCGTGGCCAGCGACCAACCCGTCTTGCCCTGCACTTGCTCGTCGGGCCGCGGATGCCAATTGCGCAAGCTGAGCACCTCGCCGTTGCTGACGGCCAGCGAACCGTCCCAGCGGCGCGGTTCCCGGTCGGTCACACCGAGCCGGATGCGCAGGGAAATGACGTCCTCGACAGCGGTCGAACCTGGCTGCACAGCCTGTGCCGGCTGCGGATAGAGCGGCTGCAGTTGCCAGCCCATCAGGCCCACTGCCAATACGCCGCCCAGGGCCATCCAAACGCGCGCACGTTGCTTCATGACGATTGGTTTACCACAATCGCATTCAAAAGAGAGAGGGGAGTTTTCAGCACAAAGACCAAAGGCACGAAGACACAAAGAAGAAACCGCGGCCCTCGCCCCTCCTTCGTGCTCTTTCTTTGAGTCTTTGTGCCTTCGTGTTGAAAAAACGCTCAAGACAGATCAATGACCAGCTTGCCGACGCCGTCGGCATACTGCTCAAGCATGCAAAAAGCCGGCTGGATCTGGTCCAGCGGCCGCACGTGGGTGATGATGGGGAGGAAACGCCCCGGATGCCGGCCGAGCAGGGCCAGCGCCTCATGGCACTCGCGGTTGGACCTTCGGACGTTGAACAAGGTGAGCTCCTTGCGCCGCATTACGTGAAACTCCATCGGGGTGAGCAATTCCGATGGAATGCCGGTGAGGACGACGCGCCCGGCATTGCGCGCCGCGCGCAGCGACTGGTTGATGGAGTCGCCTTTCGTCGCGCAGTCGAAGACCATGTCGGCGCCGCGGTCCCCGGTATCGGCCAGCACCTGGCGAACCGGATCGGCGACGGCCGGATCGAGCGCGGCGTCGGCGCCCACCCGCGCGGCCAGGTCCCGCCGCGCGGCCACCGGCTCGACGGCCCATACCCGAGAAGCGCCCAACAGCTTGAGCGCCGCGATGGTGAGCAGGCCGATGGGTCCCGCGCCAAACACCACCGCGCTTTCTCCCTGCTGGATGGGCGCCTGCTTCAGTGAATGCAGAGCGATCGACAGCGGTTCGAACAGCGTGGCGTCGCTCAAGCTCAGGTTTGCCGGCAGCGGCAGCAGGTTCTCCGCCGGCAGATTGACCAGCTCGCGAAAGAAGCCGGGCTCATCGGTGCTCAGAAAGCGAAGATTCAGGCAGAGGTTGTGGCGCCCGGAGCGGCAGAACTCGCAACGGTGGCAGAACAGCGAGGCCTCCAGCGCCGCGCGGTCGCCCGCCGACCAGCCGGTCACGCCCGGCCCGGTCTTCAGAACCGTGCCGGCGGGCTCGTGGCCCAGCACCATGGGGAAGCGCACGGGTTGATCGCCGATGCCGCCCTCGGCGAAATTATGCAGGTCGGAGCCGCAGGCCCCCACCATCCGGACGCGCACCTGCACCTGGCCCGGTCCCGGCTCCCCGACCGCGCCTTCCACAATCCGGAAGCGCCGCACGGCGACAAGTTCCGCTGCCCGCATATCAGTTGATTATTACCACCAAGTCACGAAGAGACCAAGAACTTGGTTGGTTTCTGGCTTCATGGCCCCGGTGGCTCAAACTACGGGACGGTGATCCAGCTCCGTATCGCGTCCAGGCGGGCCTTGCTGTTAGAATAGGGCCATGACAGGGACCCTTCCAGCCTCGATTCGGGACGCTGCAGCCGCATTCAAGCGCTTGGGGGCCCGGGAGGTGTACGTCTTCGGCTCTGCGGCACGGGGTGAAGCCGGTCCTGATTCTGACCTTGATATGGCAGTTTCCGGTCTGCCTCCCCGTCTTTTTTTCCACGCAATGGGCGAGGTTAGCCAACTGCTCGGACGACCGCTGGATCTGATCGATCTCGACGACGACACTCCCTTCGCCCGCTATCTCAAAAAGAAAGGTCTGCTCGTACGTGTCGTGTGAATTGCAGGAGCAGATCGAGTTTCAGTTGGAGCAACTGAACCGGCTTCTTCAGATTTACCACTCGCTGGTCGAAAGCAGCCGCAGCAAACCTCCCGATGACATAGAAATGGCTTCGCTGGGCGCCCTGCTGCATTCTTTCTACAGCGGCGTTGAGAATATTTTCGCAAGGATCGCCAGGGAACTGGACACCGAGCGACCCCACGCTGACTCCTGGCACGCCGACCTGCTGGAGGCCATGACCGTGCCCTCCGAGCACCGCCCTGCAGTAATCACGCCGGAACTCGGCAGACAGCTAAGGGGCTACCTGCAGTTCCGGCACGTCTTTCGCTCGGCCTACGTGTTTACCCTCCGCTGGGACAAGATGGCCCCCCTTGCCGAGCAATGCGAGCCTGTCTTTCGCTCCCTGGAGTCGCAGTTGCGGGCATTCCTTCAGGCCATCGAAAAGTGAGGGCAGGGCGCTCGCTGTGCTTTCGCCAATGAAACACGATGCCGCCTCTCCGGCTCTTATGTTCCACAAGCCGAAAGGGGTAGTGGTCACGCGGCGGGATGAGCGCGGGCGCAAGACCGTGTACGACCTGCTGCCCGGCTGGGTGCGCGAGGAGGGCTGGGCGCCGGTCGGCCGCCTGGATCAGGACTCGCGCGGCCTGCTGCTGTTCGTCCGCGACGGCCGCCTGGTCCAATCACTGACCCGGCCCGGCGGATTCACCCGGACCTACGAGGTGTGGGTGCGCGGGCACGTGACCGCCGAGCACCTGGCCCGCGCCATCGCCGGCGTTCCGACCGCGCTCGGGATGCTGCGCGCCACCCGCATCGAGGCGCGCGGTGGCGCCGCGCACAAGACCCGCCTGCTGGTAGAACTGGACGAGGGCAAGAACCGCCATATCCGCCGCATCTTCGGGGCCCTGCGCGATCCCGGGCGCGGCACACCGCTCAAAGTCCTGGAGCTGAAGCGCACCGGGTTCGGTCCGCTGCGACTGGACATCGCTTCCGGCCAGTGGCGCTTTCTCACCGAGACGGAGGCCGCCCAATTGGATGAAATGCGACGCACCAACCTCGGCCGTCGCGAACCGAATGCTTGAGTGAGCGGTATTGCACTTAGCCCCGGACGGGCCGTGACGCCGTTGTTTCATAGCGCTTCTCGATCACCCGGGCGATGAATTCGGCGACGCGGATGGCGTCGCTGACCGCCGCCCTCAACGCCGGCGAGTCCTTCAGTTCGCCCACCCGGGGCGCCAGAATGATTGCCGCGGCAATCAGAATCGCATGACGGTTTTTCGCTTCTTCCATAGCTGGCCTCAGCCCATTATAGCGAAGGAAAAGCGAAAGTAAAGGGTCCTGCTGATCCCCCGGTGTGCGAACTTTGGTCCCGCGCTCGGGCCGGGCGAAGCAGTACCCTGTGGTTGGTCAACTTGCAGATTAGTCGAGGCTTAGAAAGGAATATCCTCGTCTGTTATGTCCGGTGACAGGCCCTCCTCCTGGCCTGCGGCAGGCGTCGGGGCGGCCGCTGGGGCGGCAGCCGGACGAGCCGGGCTCTGAGCCGCCGCGGGCCGTGCGCCGGCCTGCGCGCCTTCATCGGCTCCGCGGCCCGTCACGAAGACAACCCGATCCGCGATGATGTCGGTGGCATTGTGCTTGGCGCCATCCTTGCCCTCCCAGGTCCGATACTTGATCCTTCCCTCAAGATAGATCTTCTGCCCTTTGGTCAGATACTGCGTCAGCCGCTCGGCCTGTTCGCGCCAAAGTACGACATTATGCCAGTCGGCCTCGTCCTGCCATTCGCCGTTCTTGTCCTTGACAGCGCGGTTGGTGGCCATAGTGAATTTCGCCACCGCCTGACCGGAGGGCAGGTAGGCCAGTTCCGCATCCTTGCCCAGGTTGCCCAGCAAGATCACTCTGTTCACGCTGCGTGCCATTCCTGTCTCCTTCCGTGCAGAGTATAGCGCAGGTGGCGGCTGCAGGCTACAGCCTCCACAGCGCTTCACCAAAAAGGCACGAAGAGCACGAAGGGACACAAAGTGGCTGCCTTCGTGTTCTTTGTGTTCTTCGTGGCTTTGTGGTGAACGGGGGATGCCTTTGCCTATCGGTCCGGCGGGAAGCGGCGGCGGAGCAACTCCAGCGCTTCTTCCCGCGAGTGGATTTCCCCATCCAGTTGAGCTTCCTCGACGGCCTGCAACATGGTCTTGAAGTGCGGACCGGGCACGTAGCCCTCGGCGATCAAATCACTCCCGGTGATCAGCGGCGCCGGCCGGATTTCCTCGGCCGGGGTTTCCTCGAGCTTCTTCTTCACGAAGTCGTAGTTGCCCAGGCCGCCGTGACTGCCGACGCAGTCCAGGCGATGCAGCTCCAGGTGCTCGTCGAAGCGCTCCATCTGCAGAAAGCGCTTGAGTTTGGCCGGCCGCATCTGGGTCACGTCCTTGAAGCGCAGATGATTGGCCACCAGCGAGGTCACCTGCTCGGTCTGGCGGCGCGCGAGCCGCAGCCGCTCGCAGACCGCCTCGGCCATGCGCGCGCCGATGGGCGCGTGGTTGTCGAAGCGGATGCGGTCGGCCAGCCGGAAGGTGGGCGGTTTGCCGATGTCGTGCAGCAGAACGCCGAGGGCCAGCTCCGGCGACGGGTTTTTCATTTGGCCCAGCATGATGAGCGTGTGCCTCCAGACGTCGCCCTCCGGGTGGAACTCGGGCGGCTGCTCGACGCCCTGCAGCGCCGCCACCTCGGGCAGCAGGTCCCCCAGCAGGCCGCTCTGGTCCAGCAGCTCGAAGCCGCGGCGGGCGCCGCCCTCGGTAAGAATGCGCAGCACCTCGTCGCGAATCCTCTCCCGGCTCACTTGCAGGATGCCGCCGTGCAGCCGGGCGATCGCCTCCCAGGTCCTCTGCTCGATCCGGAAACCGAAGCGCGCGGCGAAGCGGACGGCCCGCAGCATCCGCAGGCGGTCCTCGGCAAAGCGGTGTTCCGGCTGGCCAATGGCCCGGATGATGCCGGCCCGGAGGTCGGCAATCCCTCCCACGTAATCGATCACACGTTCTTCATGGTACAGGGCGGGTTCGGCCGACGCCGACACCCTGAAACCGGGCCCCAGGTCCGGCGCCAGGGGATCGAACAGAAGCCCGTTGATGGTGAAGTCCCGCCGCTGCACGTCATGCCGCGGGTCCTGGGTGTAAAGGACTTGCTGCGGATGCCGGCCGTCCAGGTAGGGCGCATCGCTGCGAAACGTGGCGACGGCGATCTCCTCGCCGTCCTCGTAAACCAAAACGACGCCGAACTGGGCGCCCACCGTCTGGGTACGCAAAAACAGACCGACCACCTGGTCCGGCAGGGCGCCGGTGGCCACGTCGTAGTCGGCCGGTTCGCGCCCCAGCAACAGGTCGCGCACACAGCCGCCCACCAGGTAGGTCTGGAAGCCGCTCTCGCGCAACCGCCGCACCACCCGCGCAACCTTCTCTTTCCGTTCCTCCTGTAGCGCCATTTCAATATTGGACGCCGATGCACGCCGATCAACGCAGACCAGATCTGCGTATATCTGCGTTTCTCTGCGTCCCACTCCCGGTCTTTCTATTCCTCGCCGGTGGTCGATTTCGGTTTGCGGCTGCCCGCCATTCCGCCGGCCAACTGCACGGCATCGAATCCGAAGCGGCCGCGCACGCGGTCGGCGGCCTCCAGCGCTTTATGCCATTTCTGACGGCGCTCGCCGTCGAGCAGGTCCATTTGTCCGGGGCGGCGCTCCAGGCCGCTGGCGCGCACGCCGACCAGCCGCACCGCGCTCCCGTTCCAGTGGGCGGTGAACAGGGCCATGGCGGTCCGGAACAGGTCGCCGTCCAGGTCCGTGGGGGCGGGCAGCGTCTGCGCCCGCGTGATGGTGCGGAAGTCGGAGTACCGGAGCTTCAGCGTCACCGTGCGGGCGAAGAAATTCTGCTCACGAAGCCGGTGCGCCACCATTTGCGACAGCTCGGAAAGCGTGGCCTGCAGTTTCTGGCCGTCGGCGGTGTCGATGTCGAACGTGGTTTCATGGCTGATGGACTTGGCGTCTTCAGCCTCGCCCACGGCAGTGTCATACCAGCCGCCGGCATCCTCGCCGGCGGTCTTGCGGAACATGGCCGCACCGCTGGCGCCGAACACCTCTTCCAGCATGCCGCCGCCGATGGCCGCCAGATCGGCCACCGTCTTGACGCCGAGCTGCCGGAGGCGCTTCTCCGTGGTCTTCCCGATCCCCGGTATGCGGCGCACCGGGAGGGGCGCCAGCAGGCGGGCCTCCTGGCCGGGCACGACCGCCAGCACGCCATTCGGCTTGGCCAGCTCGCAGGCCACCTTGGCCACCAGCCGGCTGCCGGCAACGCCGATCGAGCAGGGAAGGCCGGTCTGGCAACGGACGCGCTCGTGCAACAGCGCCGCTGCTTTCAGCGGCTGTCCCCAGAGCCGCTCGGTCCCGGTCATGTCCAGGTACCCCTCATCCACCGAAACCATCTCGAAGCGCGGCGTGAACGAGCCGAATATCTCCTGGATCTTCTCCGAATGCTCCCGGTAACGGTCGTGATGGCCGGGCAGAAAAACGGCTTGCGGGCACAACCGGAGGGCCTGCGCCAGCGGCATGGCCGAATGAATGCCGTAGCGGCGCGCGGCATAGGATGCGGCCGCAGCCACGCCGCGCGGGGCCACCCAGCGCCCCTCCCGCCATTCCAGTTCCCCGCCCACCACCACCGGCTTGCCCTTCAAGCTGGGATCGTACAGTTCCTCCACCGATACGAAGAAGGCGTCCATATCGACGAGGAAGATGGTGGACATAAGTTAAGAGTTAAGAGTTAGGAGTCAAGAGTTGGCCAGGAGTGAGAGAACGGCCGCTCGGCTGTCGGAATTCACCACTCATAACTCTTAACTCTTAACTCTTAACTGGGCCGACCCGACGCGCGGGATGCCGGCCAGATCGGGCCGCACCTCCACTTCGCTCCAGCGCTCATCGAACAGAGCGCGGACGCGCTCAACCGTATTATAGCTAAGCTCGAAGACCACCCAGCCGCCGGGGCGCAGCACCCTGGCGGCTTCCGGCACCAGGGCCTCGTAGACCTCCATGCCCACGGGCCCCGCAAATACCGCCTGGTGCGGCTCATGCTCGCGGATCTCCCGCTGCAGGCCGGCGGCGGCGGTTGTGGGCACGTAGGGAGGGTTGGAGACCACGATGTCTACGCTGCGGCCGGCGACGGCGGCCAGCAGGTCGCAGCGGCAAAAGCGCGCCTGGGGCGCCAGGCGGCGCGCGTTCTCGGCAGCCACGCGCAGCGCGCCTTCCGAGATATCGGTGCCCAGCACCCGGGCGCGGGGCAACTCGCGCGACGCCGCCACCGCGATGCAGCCCGAGCCGGTCCCCACATCGACGATGGCCGGCGCGCGCTCGGCAGCCATGGCCTGGCCCAGCTCCACGGCGCGCTCGACCACGTGCTCGGTCTCCGGGCGCGGGATCAACACCTCCGTGGTTACCCGGAAGTCCAGGCCCCAGAATTCCTGATGGCCGGTGATGTATTGCGTGGGCTTGCCGCCGGCCCGCTGCTGCAGGCAGCAGGCGTACCCGGTTTGCTCCGCCTCGCTCAGATGCCGCTCGGGATGCGCATAGAGGTAGGCGCGATCGCACGCCAGCGTGTGCATCAGCAGCACCTCGGCGGCGATTCGCGCCGAGGGCACAGCCGACTCCTCCAGCATCTTCAGGCCGGTCCGAAATGCCTCCTCGATGCGCATCCGTTCCGTTATTGTAGAGCGGCAGGCGGCCGGCCGCCAGCCGTCAGCCTCCGATTTGGGTTGAAACTTTGGCCTATCGGATGTAATCCAATGCTAGCGGGGAAGGGTGTCGAAACCAGTGATTCAAGACTTTCGGCAAAGCGCCGATCACAAAGCTTGGCGGTCAGCGTTCTTTCCCGGCAGGCACGGCCTCATAGGTTCTTGAGAGGTAGGAATGGAAGCAAACGGCATCCTGGATATTCCGGCCGAGTTGGCGGTACTGCCCGTGCGCGACACGGTGCTGTTCCCACACGCGGTCTTGCCGCTGAACGTGGGGCGGGAAAGCTCGCTGGCGGCGCTGAATTCGCTGGGCGAGGACAAGACCATCGCGGTGGCCACGCAAAGAGACCCGCACAACGACACGCCCGGCCCCGACGACCTGTACCCCATCATCTCGCTGGCCACGGTCCATAAGATCATCCGCATGCCCAATCAGACGCTGTTCGTGTTCTGCGAGGGCATCACCCGGCTGCAGGCGCTGGAGTACACCCAGCGCGAACCTTACCTGCGGGCCCGGTGCGCAAGGCTGCCGGAGATCGAGATGGAGCCTTCGCCGCAGCAGGAAGCGCTGATGCACAACGTGGTGGCGCTGTTCCAGCAGATCGTGGCCGCCTCTCCGGCGCTGTCCGACGACCTGCAGGCCATCGCCGCCGGCATCGAGGACCCCGGCCGCCTGGCCGATTTCATCGCCAGCACCCTGCCGTCGCTCAGCTCCGCCGAGCGCCAGGAGTTGCTGGAGACGGCCGACCAGCAGGCGCGCCTGCAGGCCATCCACCGCTTCCTGACCAAGGAAGCCGAGGTCCAGCAGCTTCGCGCCAAGATCCAGTCCCAGGTGCAGGACCAGCTTTCGGCCAGCCAGCGCGAGTTCTACCTCCGCGAGCAATTGAAGGCCATCCAGAAGGAACTGGGCGAAGGCGACGATAACCAGCGCGAGATCGAGGAACTGCGCAAGAAGATCGAAGACGCGCACATGCCCGAGGAGGTGCGCAAGGAGGCCGACAAGGAGCTGGGCCGGCTGTCGCGCATGAACCCGGCGCAGCCGGACTACAGTGTGACCCGCAACTACCTGGACTGGCTGGTGGTCCTGCCCTGGGCCAAATCCAGCGGCGCGCGCGTCGATATCCTCAAGGCCTCCGAAATTCTGGACATCGACCACTACGACCTGGAGAAGGTCAAGAACCGCATCCTCGATTACCTGGCGGTGCTGCAGCTCAAGCCGGAGATGAAGGGCCCCATCCTGTGCTTTGTGGGGCCGCCGGGCGTGGGCAAGACCTCGCTGGGCCGCTCCATCGCCCGGGCGCTGGGCCGGAAATTCGTGCGGCTGTCGCTGGGCGGCATCCATGACGAAGCCGAAATCCGCGGGCACCGGCGCACCTACATCGGGGCCTTGCCCGGCCAGATCGTTCAGAGCATCCGGCGCGCGGGCACCAACGATCCGGTGTTCATGCTGGACGAGGTGGACAAGATCGGGCGCGACTTCCGCGGCGATCCGGCCTCGGCCCTGCTCGAGGCGCTGGACCCCGAGCAGAATTTCGCCTTCCGCGACCATTACCTCGACGTGCCCTTCAGTCTCTCCAAGGTGCTGTTCATCACCACGGCCAACGTGCTCGACCCCATCCCCGAGCCGCTGCGCGACCGCATGGAGGTCATCGAGCTGCCCGGCTACACCGAGGACGAGAAGGTGAAGATCGCCTTCCAGTACCTGATCCCGAAACAGGGGCGGGAAAACGCGCTTCTGCCGGTGGAAGACGAGCAGACGGCGGCGCGCATGGCCCTGCGCGAGGCAGCCACGTGCTCAAAGGACGGGGCGGCGGCCAAGGCCCCGAGCACCTCCTCCGGCTCCGTGGCGGAAGGCGGGGCGGCGCCGCGCGTCCCCGATATCCACTTCGCCGAGGAAGCCGTGCACCAGATCGTCCGCTACTACACCCGGGAAGCCGGCGTGCGCAACCTGGAGCGCGAAATCGGCACCATCTGCCGCAAGGTGGCCCGCCGCAAGGCGGAAGGCAAGCTCAGCGCGGCGCCCTTCCTGGTGTCCCGGGAGGCGGTGCGCGAGTTTCTCGGCGGCCCCAAGATGCGCCTGGACACCGAGGTGGCCGAGCGCACCGCCCTGCCCGGCGTCGCCGTGGGACTGGCCTGGACCCCGGCCGGCGGCGACATCCTCTTTGTGGAAGCCAACAAGATGAAGGGCGGCAGCAAGGGTTTGATCATGACCGGCCACCTGGGCCCGGTGATGCAGGAGTCGATGCAGGCGGCCACCAGTTGGATCCGCTCCCATGCCGACCAATTCCGGCTGGAGGAAGATTTCTTCTCCCGGCACGACCTGCACATCCACGTGCCCGCCGGGGCCATCCCCAAAGACGGCCCCTCGGCCGGCATCACCATGGTGACGGCGCTGGCCTCGCTGTTGGGCGGCCGCCGCGTCCGCCCCAACGTGGCCATGACCGGCGAAATCACGCTGAGCGGCCTGGTGCTGCCCATCGGCGGCGTCAAGGAGAAACTGCTGGCCGCCAAGCGCGCCGGTATCACCGATGTCATCCTGCCCAAGGAAAACCAGGTCAACGTGGAAGAGGACCTGAAGCCGGAGCAACTGGAGGGCCTGAAGCTCCACTACGTGAACTCGATTGACGAGGTGATCGGGCTGGCTCTGGCCGCGTCCGAGGAGGCCGCGCAGGTTGCGGCGCAAGCGCCGGCGCATCCCGAGCTCGCCCCCGTGCCCGGCCCCATCGCCGCACAACCGTAAGGCAGCCGATGGAACAGAGGGCCGCAGCCGCAGATTTCGCGGATTGCACGGATTCCAATCTGTGTAATCGGCGGAATCTGCGGCTGGAGGTTACGCGTTGACCAGGCGCTGTTTGGCTTTGTCCCAGGCCAGATAGCGCCGCTTGCGGAAGGACTCCACGCCCAGCATGCAGGCCACCACGCCGTAATAGCCAAGCAGCGGATCGCAGCGCAGGGGCTCGTTGGAGCGGATGGCGGCCATCAGGTTGCGGTGGTGCAGGGTCACGTCCTCGGCGCCGGTCTTGCGGTGGGTGACCGCCTGCCCTTCCTTGGCGTAGGGCTTCTGCGGCCGGATGGTGAAACCGGTCTCGGTAAACTGCAGCGTGGCCTTGTTTCCGCGCAGGACATGGTCGATGGGCGTGTCGTTGGCCAGCGAGGAGACCAGCAACATCACCGGGCCGCCCGGATACTCGAGCATGATGTTGAAGGTGTCCGGGATTTCGGCCTTGCTGTCCCGGTAGTGGAACTTGCCGCCGGTGGCCACGCCGCGCTCCGGGAAGGTCAGGCCGAGGGCCTGGATAATGCGCGTGGCGCGGTGGACGAACAGGTCGGTGGCGATGCCGCCGGAATAATCCCAGTAGCGCCGCCAGGCAAAGAAGCGGTCGGGCTCGAACCCCCGCTTGGGCGCCGGCCCCAGCCAGGCCTGCCAGTTCAGGTTGACGCCGGGGCGGCAGTCGGCGTCGATGGGGTTGGTCCAGAAATCCTTGCCGCCGTAATTGCGCGAGTAGTCGATCTGAGCCATCACCACGTCGCCCAGCGCGCCCTCCTTCACATACCGGAGCGCCGTCTCGTAGGAATCGTCGGACATGCCCTGCACGCCCACCTGCATCTTGATGCCCGCCTGCTTCACCCGGGCCACCACGCGCTTGGCCTGCTCGATGGTGTGGGTCATGGGCTTTTCGCAATAGATGTGCTTGCCGGCCGAGGCGGCGTCCAGCGTCATCTGGCAGTGCCAGTGCTCGGGGGTGGCGATCAGCACGTAATCCACCTGCTTGTCGGCCAGCAGGCTGCGGTAGTCGCGGTGCTGCCCGGCGCCCGTCAGTTTCGCCGCTTCCTGGAGCCGTTTCTCGTACACGTCGCAGACCGCGACGATCCGGGCGTTGTCGGACTCGCCCATCTTCAGCAGCGCCTGCATGTGGTGGTTGGCCATGCTGCCGCAGCCGATCACGCCGATGCGCAGGCGCTCGTTGGAGCCCAGTACCCGAGAGTAGCTGCAAGCCGTGACCAGCGAGGCCGCGCCCGCCAGCCGCACGAATTGGCGTCGAGTCAGGATAGCCATAGCGGGCCATCTTATAACGCGGGCCAAAAATGAAAAAGGGGTTCGGATTCCGAACCCCTTTTTCAATCGGACCTCGGCGCCTCCCCTTCAAGCGGCGAGGCGCCGGCTGCGTTTCCGATTGCTACTTGCCCTTCTTCTTCGCAGCCTTCTTGGCAGTTTTCTTCATACCGACGCGTCCTCCTTCGCTTATTTTCTCCCTATCTCGGCCATTGGGCTATAAACCCGCTGGCGGGAAACGCCCAGCATGCTGGACCTTCCCCGAGAATTAACAACTTGTATAAACCGCGGGGCCACGGATGTCAAGAACAAAATGATGAAAAAATGTTTTTCTCCAGCCGGGGAGGAATCGGGTGAGGCGGGTGCAAACCGGATTGCATCCGGCCTGGCTGAATCGACGGCCTTGCCGGCCTTGCCTCGGAGACGCGAATCGTGTAAACAGATCTCGACATGAACACCGGGGCGCATCTTCAGTTGGGCTGGGCCATCGCCCATGCGGGCGGCTTCACTGGCGCGGAACGGGCGGCCATCACGCTGGCTGCCGCCGCGCCCGACCTGGACGGCCTGGCCATCGTGGCCGGACCGGGCAGCGAGTTCTTCTACCGCTACCATCACGTCCTGGCACACAACATCCTGACCGGGATCGTCTACGCGGCCGTGATCGCCGCATTCGTTTCGCGGCGGGCCTCGGTGCTCGCCCTCTGCCTGCTCTCCTTTCTCAGCCACATCCTGGTCGATTACCTGTCGGCGCCGTGGCCCATGGCGCCCTTCTGGCCGGCCTCGTCGATGATGGTGAACCTGGGGTCGCGATTGCCGGGCTGGCTGGTGCAGTATGTCTTCCAGGTGGCGGGCATGGCCGCGATCACCGGCTGCACGGTCTGGCTGTATCTCCGCCATGGGCGCACGCCGCTGGAAATCATCTCGCCGCGCCTGGACCGGCTGCTGACCGATTACCTGGCTCTTCCCTGGCGGCACCGCTGCCGCGATTGCTCCTCGCGCGCCCACTTCCGCTGCGGGCGTTGCGGCGCTTTGCTCTGCAGCGCGCACTGGCGGCCCCGCGGCCTCGCCGGGCTCTGCGGGTCGTGCCTTTCCGAGGGGAAGGCAACTCTCACAGCAAGGCCTGGATAACAGGCTTCGTCATTGCCGATCGCCGAAGGTGTGCGCAAAAACATGTGAGGATGGTGCACGAGGACGCCTCCTCGTCAAGATACGCCGTTTCGCGAACCAGGGGTGTGGAGAAAAGATAAGTAGGCGGCGGCAAGCCCGAAGAACATAAGAAAGACGGGCAGAAACGTCCGGTGCGCCCGTCCTATTTCGCGAGCAAGGCTTCGATCTTCGACAACAGCCGCACAAAATCGATCGGCTTGCTGTCGTAATCGTCGCAGCCCGCCTCCAGGGCCTTCTCGCGGTCGCCCGGCATGGCATGCGCCGTCAGGGCGATCACCGGTATGGCTTTGGTTCCCGGCGCGCTCTTCAGGCGGCGTGTCGCCTCCCAGCCGTCCATCAGCGGAAGGCTCATATCCATCAGAATCAGGTCCGGCCGGAGCTCCGTCGCGCACTCGACGCCCTTGGCGCCTTCGACCGCCAGGACCACGTCGTAGCCCCTGCGCTGAAGCCGTCGGCTAAGCATGTCACGGCTCATCTCGTTATCTTCGACCAGCAGTATCCTGGCCATGTGAGCCTCCCTGCGGCTCGAGCACCCCGTTCACGGGTTTTACGAACTGGCGCGCGAACTCGCACACGTCTCTCAGAAGTTCGTCGGTCGTGCAGGCGGCTTTCTGGATGATCTTCACCACCTGGCCTTCCAGCCGTTTCCGGTCGTCGCTGGTCAGGTCCTTGGCCGTCACCACGATGATCGGAATCGCCCACCAGTCACGATGCTTGCGCAGCTCCATCAGGAACTCGAACCCGTCCATCTCGGGCATCATCAGGTCCAGCAGGATGAGGCCGGGCACGCGGCGGGCCATGAAATCCAGAGCGGCGCGGCCGTTCACCGCCTCGCTGACGGCCCAACCCTGTTTCTCTAGGGTCCGTCGGATGAGTTCGCGCGTCAACTCCTCGTCTTCCACCACCAGGATATCGATGTCGCGGTTCCCGTCCGTGTACCGGGTCAGCAGCCCTATGAGCCGATCCCAGTCGATCGGCTTACTCACGTACCCCATGGCGCCGACGGCAAACCCCAGGTCCTGGTCGCTGAGGATCGAGACAATGATCACCGGGATGTCCGACGTTGACGGATCGGCCTTGAGCGCCTCCAGCACCGCCCAGCCGTCCATGCGGGGCATCACGATGTCCAGCGTGATCACGGCCGGCCGGAACTGCCGCGCCAGCGCGATACCCTCCTCGCCGCTTGCCGCCGTCATGGCGTTGATCCCGTGTTTCCGAAGGAATCGCGAGATCATGTCGCGCGGGTCCGCTTCATCGTCGATCACCAACACAACCTTTGAACCCGGCGCGGTCCGCGACGGCCCGGTGTGCGCCTCAACGCTTCGCGGACCGCCCCGGGAAGGCGCCGACTTAGTCTGGAGGGTCGTCGGGATACGGATGGTGAACGTGGACCCTTTGCCGGGAACACTTTGGACGCTGATGTCGCCGCCCATCATCTGGCACAAGTGCCGGGTGATGGCCAAGCCCAGACCAGTACCCCCAAATTGTCGCGTGGTGGATTGGTCCGCCTGTTGGAAGGGCTCGAAGATCCAAGTCTGCTGTTCCTCGCTGATGCCGACACCGGAATCGGCAACCGCGAAGGAGATCCAGCCCTGCTTCCTCACGCGCTGGCGCCTGACGGTCAGGGTGATCTGCCCCTGCTGTGTAAACTTGCACGCGTTGCTGAGCAGGTTGAACAGGCATTGCCGAAGGCGGGTCACATCGGTGTGGATCGTGCCGGCCCGCCGAGAAGCATCGAGTACCAGCTCGTTGCCGTTCTTTTCAGCCAGCGGCTGAACCGTGCCGACAATATCCTCGATCAGCCGGCGGACCTCCGTATCTTCTGCATACAATTCGATCTTGCCGGCCTCCACCTTGGAGAGATCGAGCACATCGTTGATCAGGCTCAGCAGGTGCTTCCCCGCCGCCTGGATCCGTTTGAGATCGGGGATCAGCGAGGTCAGCCCGTGATCTTCAGCCTCCTCCTCGAGCATCTCGCTGTAGCCGATGATGGCGTTCAACGGGGTGCGTAACTCGTGACTCATGCTGGCCAGGAAGGTACTTTTGGCCCGGTTCGCGCTCTCGGCCGCCGCTCGCGCTTGGGCCAACTGCCGCTCTCGAACCTCGGCCTCGCTGAGCTTGCCCGCCAGCGCGTTCTTCAACTGCTGCTCCGCCGCCAGGCTCTGCTCCAGCCGGACAAACTGACGGACCACCAGTTCGGCCGTGATCTTGGAAGCTTGACGGGTCACGGCAATCTCGCCGAGAAACACGGCATTCTCCTGGGCCAGCTCGGCGTAGGTTCTCTTGGTGTCAGATTCCGACATGTGCCACCCCAACCGTCAGGCCCGGTCGCCGGCCTGCCGCGGCGTCCAGCGCGCGCTGCGCCGCCCGCTCAACAGCCCCGGCATCCACTTCGCAGCGCCGCTTGCCGACACGGATGATGCCAGAGGGCTTCATGTCTCAAGCGCCAGCCGCCGCAGCGTTCTTCCCCGGGACAATGAATGAACCGTGCACACCAGGCAGGGATCAAACGACCGTATGACGTGCCCCAGCTCGACCGGATTATCCGGATCCGGCAGCGGTGCACCCACCAGGGCCTGCTCGATCGAACCGCGCACGTCATTGGTATCGCGCGGCGAGGCATGCCAGGTGGTCGGCGTGATGATCTGGTAATGGGTGATCTTGCCGTCGGCGATCTTGACCCAATGCCCCAGCGCGCCGCGCGCCGCATGCGTGAGACCGTAGCCTTGGCCGTTGGTGATCGCGCCGGGCGAACAGTAGAACCGGCTGTCGCCCCGCGCTTCTCCCAACCAGGCCTCCATCGCCGGCATCAGCAGGACCGGCCGCACGATCCTGGCCAGTTGCCGGACAAACACGTTGGCGCCATCCTTCTGCATCAGATCCCTGAACAACCCGTTGCGGCACATGATCATCTCCGCCAACGGGCCGGTTTCCGCCGGCAGGTCCATATACCGCGGGGCCTTGGCCCACGAATACTTGCCGCCTTCGCTGCCGCTGGCGTAGGGCTGCGTCTGGCCCTGGAACGGGTGTTTGCCTCCCGGGTAGTCCACAAACCAGGAATGCGCGACGTGCTCACTGATACGGGCCGGATCAAACGCGCTGACTTTCACTCCTCGGGCAAACCCGGCAGGGACCAGCATGCCGCCCTTCCCGAAGCCCTTGACGGCTGTGCCCTCCGGCAGGTCGAGATAGCCATAGCTCAGGAAGTTGTCGTGACCACGCCCCAGCTTGTGCAGCCCGATGGCGCGCGCGTAGCGGATAAAGAACCCAAGATCGCTATCACGATGCTCCCGGCTTTCATCGAGCCACGCCTCCAGGTCCGCCGCCGTGCGGACAGCCGACCAGCGCTGCAGCGAGCACCCCAGGATGCGCTGCTCAAACCAGTGGATATAGTGCTTGAGCAACAACCGGCATTGCGCCAGCCCCGCCTCGCTTAAGGCCGACGCCAGGCCGCCCGGCACCATGTAGGAGGAATGCGGCCACTGCCCGCCGACGATGGCCACCACCTCCAGGATCCGCTTGGTCTCGTGAATCGCCTCCCGGACGGTTTCGCCGGTGAACGGCGTGTAGCGGCGGACCGCTTCGGCATACAACGGCTGCTTCCGGTACGCGGCATTCACGAAGTCCGCGGTGAACATAAGAAACGTATGCCGGATGTCGCTCTGAATATGCTCGGCCATCAAGGCCACGTTGCGGACCCGAACCGCATCCGGCAAAACCGTCGCCCCGGCCAAATGGTCCAGTGCGCGGGAGGCCGCCGTGAGATGGGCGGTGCTGCAAATCCCGCAGACACGCGGCGTTATCACCAGTCCGTCCAACGCGCCGCGGCCCACCATGATCTGCTCGAAACCGCGGAACATGGTGCCGGAACTCCAGGCATCAACGACATGACCGTCCTCCAGCTCCACCCGGATCTCCAGATCGCCTTCCACCCGGTTTAGAGGAATAGTGAGTATGCGTTTACGGAGCATGGTCAGACCCTCGTTTCGCGCTTCTTCAGGCGGTCCGGCGCCGCGGCGGCCGCCATGTCCTTGTAGGCCAGGTAATGAGCACGATCCACACCCTCGGGGAGGTCAATCGGAATCCCCGCGATGTTGCGTGTCTGGAAGAACGGATAGGGCTGGGGAAAATCGGGCAGAGTGCAGCCCACGCAGGGAACGCCGGCCGAGGTCTTTGAACTCCGGCGGTTCCACAACACCTTGTTGCAGGGGCCGTGTGTTAACGGCCCGCGGCACCCCAGGTGAAAGAACATGCAACCCTTCTCGCCAAAATCCTCTTCCTCCACCCGGTACTCGTGGTACTCGTTTCGCAAGCATCCCTGGTGCACGAGCATGCCATACCAGTCCTCGGGGGAGTTGAAGGCGTTGAGAACAGGCAGCCTGCCCGAGCCCAGCAAGGTCAGCACACTGCCGATCACGACGCAGTGGCACGGGCAACCCGGCAGGGTGATCACCGGGGCCCCGCCCTTGGAAACAAAGTCAGCGCCCAGAAAGCCGCCTTTCTTGTGCTTGTGGAACTGAAGCCCGGTGGCCTCCACGTCGCCATCGCTGCCAATCCCGCCGAAACTGGCGCAGGTGCCTACGGCGACGACAAACCGCGCCCGCCGGGCCAGTGCCGCGACTAAATCCTTCTTGGGCTTCTGCTGGAACGTGTCATACATGCCCGTGCCGCCCGGTCCGCGGACGATGGCCCCCTCGACGCACAACACATCCAGGCGCTGTCTGTTGCTCAACAGGCGGCTGATCAGCTTGTCGCGCTCGCCCGGCGGTTGGTTGGAAAACGATGGGTGCCAGAGGACATCGACATCCAGCAATCTCATGGCTTCCACGAGATCGGGCCCCTCGGTGTTCAGCAGGGACATGGTGTCACCGCCACAACCGCCGCACTGCATCCAGTATAATGTCACGGACATAGGAACCTCCGTTTCAGCCGCACCCACACCCCGCCCGAAATTATAGGAGAATTAGCACCACGTGCCAACGGTGAAAACCGCGCGAGATGCGCATTCATTCATCACCTCGTCCAGCCGCGCTTTGTACTTGCACTGCGGACTCCTCCACGGGTAAACTCCCCCGCGCGGCGCATTGGACAACGGCCCGCCGGAAACAGACACGGGAGCCCGTGCGTCGAGCACGGCTCGACTGGCGAGGCACTACTCAGGAGGCGCGCAGGGCTGTGGGGCGGGCCGATGGCGGCCGTTGTGACAGGCCAAGCGCATGAACATGGCGAGTCAGGCCGACGCAGACCCCAAACCCGGCGGCGACGAGCGGCGCGTCACACTGGCGTTCCTCGCGCGCATGAGACACGACCTCCGGACCCCGCTGAATGCCATCATCGGGTACAGCGAACTCCTCATCGAAGAAGCCAGGGACCGGCGGTTGGAGGCGCTGGTTCCGACGCTGACCATCATCAACGACAAGGGAAAGTACATCCTGTCGCTCATCGACGATAGGCTTGCGGTGTCCCGGCTCGAGGAAGCAGAAACACTCCACGCCGGCAGCATCGGCGCCGGGCTCCGTGAGGCCATGGAGGCGCCGCTCCAGGTGCTCACGGAGGTCATAGGCCGTCTTGCCGAAAGCGCTAAAGCGGAACCGACCGCGTTCCTTGCCGAGGATGTCGCCAGACTGGCCGCCGCGGCGGCTCGCCTGCCCGTGCTCGTCGCACAACTCGTCGACTATCCGGGTGGGCCCGGCAACGTGTCGGCACCCGGCGTTCCCGGCGAACCCGGAATACCGCGAACCCCCGCTCCCGGCGCGAAGGAGAAACAGCCGGACGCAGCCAGACTGCTGGTCGTCGATGACGACCCCGCCAACCGGGACCTCCTGTACCGCCAGTTAACACGCCTCGACTACATCGTCACTCTGGCCGAGGATGGGCTACAGGCGTTGCAGTTGCTGCGGGAACGGGAATTCGATCTCGTGCTTCTAGATCTGGCGATGCCGCAGATGGACGGCTTCCAGGTGCTCAAACGGATGGGTGCCGACCACCTGTTGGACACCGTCCCGGTCGTGGTGCTATCGGCAAGCGACGACATGAACAGTGTCGTGCGCTGCATCGAGATGGGCGCCCTGGATCATCTGTCAAAGCCGTTTGATCCGGTCATGCTGCGCAACCGTCTGCGGTCGGCACTGGCCATAAAGCGGCTTCGCGATCAGGAAGAGCGCAAGAGACTCGCCGGCATGGTCCCGCGTAAGGACGGAGCGGAGGCAGCCGCAACGGCCACGGAAGCGGCGGCCGGCCGGGCGGCCGGGGCGGAGCCCGCGGGGGAGCCGACGATGGGGATCGCGGGATTCCTGCGTTGCATCCTTGGCTGGATGCGTCCCTACAAGAAAGAGGCCACCATCGTCGGCATCCTGCTGTTGCTTTCCATGCTGATCAGCGCCGCCCTGCCGATGGGCTTCAAGTTCCTCACCGACTACGCCCTGCTGCCCCACAACCTGAAGGCCCTGGTCATCATACTGCTGGTCCTTGCAGCCGCTGAGCTGGTGTCTGCCGCCACGGACATTGGCAGGGACTATTTCTATGCGCGGCTGGGCGCGAAGCTGCTGAACGACCTCCGCTTCAACATGTTCCGGCATTTGCAGCGCCTCTCCATGCGGTTCTACGGGCGCGTGTCGGCGGGGGATATCACGGCCCGGTTCACCACCGACCTTGCCGCCGTGGACAACGCCGTCACCGTGTGCCTGCAGGGGGTGGTGTGCCAGTGCCTGTTCATCCTTTTCAGCCTGGTGCTGCTGTTCACCCTGGAGTGGAGGCTGGCGGCACTGTCGACGATAGGGCTGTACCTGAGCCTATGGGCGGAACGGACCATCGAGCCCCGCGCCGAGGAGGCCAACACCCGGCTGAAGGAACAGCAGGCGAAGATCGCGGCCGTCCTGCAGGAGAACGTCCTGGCCCAGCCGGTAGTGAAGATGTTCCGCCTGCAGGTCCAGCTCATCGAGCGTTTCAAGCACCAGATGATAGATTTCTTCCGCGCCGCAGCCCGCGCGTGTTTCTTGTCCTATCTCACCTACCGAGTGTCGAACCGCTGCGTGAGCTTCTTCGGTCTGCTGGTGATCGCCTGCGGGGCGTTCTTTGTGTATCGTGGAAGCCTGACCATCGGCGAGCTGGTGTCCTTCCAAATAATCCTGGGCGGCCTCGTCCAATCGGCCTCCGAGCTGACCTGGGGCCTGCCGCAACTGTTGCAGGCGGGCGCCGGCATGCTCAGGATCGAGCAACTGCTCGGCGAACCCATAGACGTGACCGAGGCCCCGGACGCGACTTCCCTGCCCGCCCCGCAAAGGGACATCTCCCTGACCAACGTGCGCTTCGGGTACTCGACCGACCGGCTCAACCTCGACGACGTCACGATGTCCATCCCGATGGCCGGGTCGCTGCTCTTCGTGGGTCCCAGCGGCTGCGGCAAGAGCACGGTTTTCAACCTTCTCATGCGCTTCTACGACCCGGC
>Ga0315273_10001564_pt1 | contig 26236 bp, 25 predicted proteins | sample YL17G02_0_MG_FD_205753 | JGI IMG/M metagenome (GOLD analysis project Ga0315273, IMG submission 205753) | Sediment microbial communities from Yellowstone Lake, YNP, Wyoming, USA - YL17G02_0 | ecosystem: Environmental > Aquatic > Freshwater > Lake > Sediment | place: USA: Wyoming | collected... | reverse complement strand
CCCAAGGTGACCAGTTCGACTTGCCCCTTCTCGAACGTCCGCTTCTCGTCTGGCTGCGACATGCTCTTGCTCTGCATCTTGCTCATGATTGCGCTCCTTTCAGGAATGTTTCTCTGTTGGATCCACTTAATTCGCCAAATGATACCGGAGGAATATACTCGTCATTCGATCCACAATTCAACTCAACCAAAAAACTGCGGGAAGGTTCCCTGATCATTCGACCGGGAGACAGACAGGTGAAACTTGGAGCGGGGGGGATTGGGCGATGAAATCAGGCGGCCGTCACCGCCCGCCTCAGTTTGTCATCACTCACCCGCGCATAGATCTCCGTTGTCGTGATCTGGCGATGGCCCAGCGCCCGCTGCACAGTCTTCCCGGTCCCAAGCAGGAAGGGATTTTGTTTTGTGGCACCCGGTGACAGACGGTAGATTGGACTGTAGAGATAGACCCCGCCGCCTCTGTCCCAAACGGAGGTCAAGGCTGAAGGACCACCTCCCTCAGCCTGGGCGGGGTTTCTCTTGGGTAGGGGTCGGTGGCTGTGGTGCGCGCTATAAAGTCCTGCTCAGACAAGAGCCCGCCTCCGCCTCTCATCACTCACCCGTGCATAGATCTCCGTCGTGGTGATCTGCCGGTGCCTAACAGCAACTCCAAAATCAGCCGGTCGCGGGCGGCGAAGGGACTGGTGGAACCGGCCACGACGGCTTTCAGACTCCGAATCTCGGCCTCGGTCAGCGCCGACGGTTCCTTGGCTGCGGCTGGCGCCGACCGGATCAACCGGGCCGGGTTCTCCCTAATCCCGCCCGATTCCACGCAGAAGGCAAAGAAGGACCGCAGGGCCGACTTGGTGCGGTTGATGGTGATGGGCTTGCGGGGCCGCCCGTCTGGGGCAGAGAGCACGGTGTCGCTGATCAACAACCGTGCCAAATCGTCAGGTTCGACCGCAGGAAAGTGCGGCATCCCGCCCCAGCCAGCGTGTGAACGCGCGCCGATCCCGCGCATAGGCCTTCTGGGTGTGGACCGAACAGCCATTGGCCGTCAGGTGGCGGGTGAAGTGGGTGGTAGCTATGGACAGGCGCATCGCGTAATCCTCCCTGCTGACCAAACGACGATGGTGGCCAAAGCGATTGCGGTAAGAACGGGCTCTTAAACGATTCCTCAGCACCGGGGACGGATCGAACGAGAGACGATCCCTCACAGGAGATCCACGCATCGCAAAGCAATTGCCATCATGCAAGGTGCGTCTCAGCTTGGAGTCCGAACGTGTCCGAATTGCCTGACGACCTCCTCAACTCTACTTTCTATCGCCCTCATCCTTCGCGGTGGCAGCAGGCCTTACATTCGGATATTTGGCTATGAGAGCTTGATTCTCCGGGGTCTTCTTCACGAAGACATTGGCTACTTTGTCGGAGTATACGAGCTGCCAGTCCTCTCGTTCGAGAAGAAGACTGGAAAGGGCCGAATGATTGCCGTAGATGACGCACGATATGTCATACTTTGTTAGAACGTCGTCCCACCCCATTTCTACATCCATCACCTTCAGATACTCCTCAGTCCTCTCCTTGCCGAACATGTCCCTGCCGTCATAAAACATCCTGATTCCGGGCACGGCAGCGTAAATCATGTAGCTGCCGAACACGTCGCTGTTGAAGACGTTACCGGTGATCTTCTCCTGCTGGAGGAATTCGACGGCATCAACAGGCAGGCTCTTCCTGTCAAAGTCATACTTGATTGTCCCCGTGAAGCACATAACCACGGCGGCGAGAATCGCCAAGGCAGACCAGAGATGCCACTTCGTCCTGGCATCGATGGCCGTGATACGGCCTGACATTGCGATAAAACCGCTGAAGCGCTTCTTCTCCCTGTGTTCCTCGAGGATTTTATCGATCTGCTTAGCGATAATGGGGCTCACGATTACGGCATACAGAGGAATGAACCGCCCGGAATACAGAGACATGTGCGTGAATATCAATACCAGCATGACCTCAATGGCGTTCAGGCGCTTCACGGCCGTGGCGAACACCACGATCATGAAGAGGAGCATGTACTCATACAGCAGAATTCCGTGGAAATTCGGGGACCTCCACTCTGATATGCGGTCCACAAGAACTCGGTTCGATGCCAGCTCGAACGGGGAGAGGAGAATCTTGTATCCCTGCGGGTTTGCGAGTGTGGCGACAAGACTTAGGACAAAGAAGAAAGCCAGGACGCGAACGCGTTTGGACGCCTCGCGGCTGTCTTCGGCTGCCGAGCGGGCCTTGAAGACATTGCCAGCGATGTACACAAACAGGAGCACAAACCCGATCACGAAGCTGCCGTGAATGTTTGCCCACAAGAGCATCACAAGGGGGAGCAGATAGAGATAGCTCTTGCGCCGGTACTGAAATGCGTCAAGGACGATGTACCAGACAAGCAAAAGTATGAGGGCGAATACGTGGGGCCTCGCCAGCCAGTGGACGCCTGATGTACCGGCGGCGATGGCGACGGTCATAGCCGCCACAACGATGCTGACACCTGAGGAGCGGAGGAATTTGAAGAGGACGGGGCAGAGCGCCGCCATTACAAAGACCATGAACACCGCAACCCCGGTCAGACCGAAGGCCCTGTGCAGGATGGCGAAGATCACCTCGGCGAGCCACTGGGGCGGGGTCCAGGGCGAAGGCGGGGTGGCAGACGGGAAGATGTCGTGGGTGGGAACGGCGCGGTGATCCAGAATATAGTCGCCGACTTTGATGTGGAAACCCGCGTCGGCGCCGGCAAACAGATCCAGATTGGCCGCGAGGATACCGAGGAAGAATGCAATGAAGATGATGTCCGCGATGGAGTACAGGAACCAGTAATTGCGGTGCTGGGGTTCGGCCATGGTGTTCAGGAGGGTCCGATGCTTATGTCCAATAACGGGGCCGTGTTCGAGCACTTCACCGAACCGGCCGGTGACGTTCGGCTCCAAGCTACGGGGGGCTTCTTGTGATGGCAATTGTTTTGGACGGTGCCGCATTCGGTGTGATGTGCGGATGATTTGAGAAACCTTCGTGGATCAGCGCAAGGCATCCGCCCCTGTGCCCAACCGCATCACACGCGGGGATGACGGAACGGTGTAGGGCGGATGCCTCGCTCCCCCGTCCAGACGGCGGCAGGAAATGTGAGCTTCGAATAGGCGAGCGGACAATCAAAGCGAGGCATCCGCCGTTTTCCCGCGAGGGACGGCGGCTGCCCGAGGCATGTGTGTCCTTAACGGTGCGCGGTCGGGGCAGCCGCCCTACCTGCTGTTAATTCCTCCGTGGATCGTCGGCGTAGAATTCGGGATCTGCGACTTGAGGGCCTCCAAGTCGATCTTCAGTCCTCCTCGTTTGGGGGAGCATCCTGAAACCGAATGACATCGCCGCGGACTGTGTCCGTTGCGCGCAGCCTTCCGGCTGCGAGTTCCAGTACGCCCTGGGCACGAACGGCAATCTTCGACAACCGGTTCGGTTTGAGACAATGATGAACACACAGCACGCGCCCATCTGCGGCGAGGAAGGCCAGGTCAATTGGGAACTGCATTCCGAATGTGTGAACCCACTCACACGGAACGATGTAGAGACCATCCTCCGGCTCCATCCGGCTTCGGCCCAGCAGCCCCTTTCGCCGCTGCGCGCTTGTCTCTGCGCGTTCAACCCGCCGGGCAACGAGCTTCCCTCCTTTTGAAACGTTGATAGCTTGCATGGAATGTGCAAAGATCCGGGGCTCAGCCATACTAGCTTCTCCTGATGGTCGACGTTGCAACCGATGTACCGGCAATCAATTAGATCTCCTGTCATTCCCATAGCCAATTCGGCCATCGTCTTGCGTTGTATTTTCAGGCAACCGGTCGCCCGGTACGGGACCGTCCGGGAGTGACTGAGATGTACGCGATCCACATAACTCGTTGCTTGACTGTCGATTGTGTTTGAAAGCCGCCCGTTAGGTGGCGGACAGGTGCCAGGACATACTTGAAGTTGACCTTGAACTTCTACTTGACGGACGGGACGCTAAGTTGTATCATGGTGTAGAATTGGCCCGCCGGATAGGGAACACGAACTGCGCATCACTTGGCGCCCGGTGGCCTCGCAGTGTCGCTCGAATGGCTGTTGAGATTGAGGAGTCATCACGGAAACGAAGGAATGACTGTCGCCGGAAAAGCAGGTCTAATCTGCCCAGCGACTTCGAGCCTAAACGAGAAAACGCTAACGCGGGGGGTTCACAATCAACCCGTTCTACGAACAAAGGAGAAGCAGCATGAAAAAGTTCTTTAAGAATGAGGAAGGGCAGGACATGATCGAGTACGCCCTATTGGGCGCTTTCATCTCCATTGTGGCAATCGTCGCCCTGGTTGCGATCAAGCCCATGGTGCAAACCATCTACAACAACATCTCGAGTGCGCTGGAGCAGACCTAAGGCCCGGCGTTGCTGCAACACAAAGGGGTTGAAACGTGATCAGGCGATTCTTACAGAACGAGAGCGGACAGGATCTGATCGAATACGGCCTTTTGGCTGCTTTCGTCTCGATTGTGGCATTGGCCACGATCAAGCTGATCGGTCAGCTCATCACCCCTCTGTATGAGAAAGTGCAATCAGCACTTACACCTTGAAAAGGTGAGGATTCTGACGGGGGGAGGCGGCCTATGCCGGCCGGAAAGAGGCGACTGTGAACCAATTCCAAGCTGTGGCACCGGTGTTGTCTGTGGGGTTCGTCGTGGTATTGGTCTTGGCATGCACGGTCACCGATCTGTACAACCGTAAGATCCCGAACTGTCTCACCCTTCCAGCCGTTGTGATCGGGCTCCTCATCGGGGCTTTGGGCGGCGGCTGGAAGGGAGTTTTCTTTTCAGGGACCGGAATCATTGTAGGCTTTGGCCTGATGTTCCTGTTTTACTACCTTGGTGCCATGGGCGCCGGGGATGTGAAGCTGATGGCTGCTGTGGGCGCGCTCCTTGGATACCCCGCGATCGTTCAGGTCTTTTTTTACACCGCCATTTCCGGTGGCGTGATCGCCATGCTGGTGCTGCTCCGAAATCGCCTGGCCAAGCAAGCCGCGCGGAATCTGTTTTCATTAGTCGTTTCATTCTTCCTGCTGCGCTTCAGCGGTCTGAAAGCTCAGGCCGGCGAAGCGCAACTGACAGAAAGCGTTGGCAGTATCCCTTATGGTGTTGCGATTGGGCTTGGGACGACAGCGTATTTGTGCTTTGGCAGGATTGTATGAGAGTCGCGAATGGTCTGAGAGACGGTAACAATGTGTCGGCGCCCGCGCAGTACCCGGTCGTGATCCGCCCAGGCGATGCAGCGGAGCGCCGAGGCTTCGGGAGGGCGAGGCTCCTGCCGAGCCTCGCTTCCGCACGGGGAAAGGCTCGGCAGGAGCCTCGCCCTCCCGAAGCCGCCCCAACCGCCAATTCCAGTTTGTCAGTAGGTGCGGTGATCTTGTTTGAAGCTCCAAGGCATCGGGCAACGAACCGGGGGCAATTGGTCATCGAGTTTGCTCTCGTTCTGCCTATTCTCCTCCTCGTCGTGTTCGGGATCACTGAGTTTGGCCGGGCGCTCATGACGGTGAATGTCCTGAATGCGGCGGCCCGCGAAGGAGCGCGCGTGGCCGCGGTGGGTGGCGACTCAACGTCGGCGGTCAACCGCGTGGTTGCGGTGGTACAAGCCGGCAGTATTAAGAATTGGGCGATCAGCGTGACGCATCCCGATCCAATTAGCCGCGCGATCACGGTCACGGTCACGACACAATTCCAGGCACTCAGCGCCAAAATCATTCCGGCACTGATACCGCCCATCACGCTGAGAGGGCAGACGGTCATGCGCTTTGAAGGCTGACCGCAGGGGGCGATAAGACAATGAGACCAAAGGGAATCATCATTATAATTGGTGTGTTTGCGCTGCTGACGGCGGTCGCGGCAAGCTTCATGGTCACTTCTTTTCTGAGACGAAAGGCGATGGAGGCCAGCACGCCTCCCTCGCTCAAGCCGGTCGTGGTGTCGGTGGCCGACCTCACCTTCGGGAAAACCCTTGAAGCCTCCGATCTGAGGGTGGCCATGTTTCCCGAGGAAGCGGTTCCCAAGGGTGCAGTGTCCACAATCGACAGCCTGATCGGCCAGACAACCAAGGTCTTCCTGGCGGAGGCTGAACCGGTCCTCGTTTCGAAGCTTTCCTCAATTGGGGGCGGGTTGTCGCTTCTGATTGCACCCACAATGCGCGCCGTGAGTATCAAGGTCGACAAAGTATCGGGTGTCAGCGGTTTCGTGCTGCCGGGCGACCGTGTGGATGTAATCGCCATCTCCAGGCAATCCGGCGGTTCCTCCGGCGGCGCGCTCGCGAAGACAATTTTGCAGAACATCGAGATACTCGCGGCCGGAGAGAAGACGGAGAAAAAGGGGAACGAGCCGATAACCGTTCAGGCGGTGACGCTGCTGATCGATCCGGCTGGCGCCGAGGCGCTGGCACTGGCGGCCAGCGAGGGGATCATCAACCTCACGCTGCGCAACCCGAATGACACACAGACAGCAGAGATGAGCGAAGGACTGACGAGCAACGAACTGTTCGGGTCGGGCAAGAAGAAGGAAGTGGCGCCGCCAGCCAAGCCGAAATCGCAGCCCGTGGTCCAGAAACCCTCTTCCCCGCCGTACAAGCGCGATTCGCTGACAATCATCCGGGGTACATCGGCGAAAAAGCAACCGACCGCCGCTGAGAAAGCTCAGCCACAACCCAGTGACTCAACACGGAGGTAAGAGAGAGGGATATGGACATTCCGAACCGGACCTCAAGCGGCCGTTTGGGCCGCAGCATATCGTTCGTGGCGGGCAGTCTTGCAAGCCGGAGTGTCACGTCCGGTCATATTGCAGCGGGGAATGGCGGGCAGAGTCCACCCTACCCGGAATCGGAGGGCCTACTGAGAGCCTCTAACAAAGTGATTACACAGACTGATGATCTGGAAGCTGCAGCCGAGGCCGAGTCGGGAGGGCGAGGCTCCTGCCGAGCCTCTCCGTATGCGGAAGAGAGGCTCGCCAGGAGGCTCGCCCTCCCGAAGCTTCACTCCCCTATGAGCTATCCAATGAATCACGATGTTCGCCGCGCGCGCGCGGTCATTTCGTTAAAGGCTCCAAGACCCTCTAACACCATGAGCGGCCGGGCCGAAAAGGCACGGGTTTCCCCCAAGGTCATTCCCGCTTTCGGGCGTGTTGAAAATGGCCGGACAAGAGTGTCCGGCCTACCGATATCTGATTCTTTGGTGGGGCGGACACTCCTGTCCGCCCTTCAGTACGGCACAGGAAGCCTTCGTAGGGTGCGTGCTTGCACGCACCATTGTTCGATGACTTGCGAGCGTGTCATTGTGTCAGAGGCTCTAAGCACCGGTTCCTTCGAAGGACGGACAGGAGTGTCCGTCCCACTGAGAAATCGAACATCGGTAGTCCGGACATCCGGCGGTGGCGGATCCGGTCTGTGGGGACTCGGACTATCAGTCTGTGTGTCCCTGCTCATTCTCGTGCTTGCCTCTCCGGCGCATGCCGTGCAGCAGTTGCGTGTGATCCAGGGGCAATCGATCGTAGTGAAGTACCCCGAGAAAATCGAGACCGTCTCGCTGGCGAGTGATTCTGTCGCCGATGTGACGTCGATCACCTCGGATGAATTGATTGTGATCGGCAAGGTTCCCGGTGTGACATCGCTGGTCGTCTGGGGGGCTTCTCTCACTCACACGCAGTACCTGATCAAGGTTGACCGCAGCTTTTCCGGGCGCCAGGTGCTGCTGGAAGTCGAGGTGGGGGAGGTCAAGAAAAGCAAGCTGGATCAATTGGGATTGGATCTCACCTGGTCGAGCAACAATCCCGATTTTATTGGAAGAGGGTCCAAGACACTCGGATCGTTCGGCGGCGAAACGGGCCCGCCCTCGATCCCTCTCGGTCTCCAGCAGGGGATGAGCGGGTACTTCAAGTTTGTCGGCACGCACGACGAGATCTCGGCCGCCATCCATGCGCTGGAGCAGCGTGGCGACATCAAGCTGCTCGCCAGGCCGAAGCTGCTCTGCCTGAGCGGCGAGAACGCCAGCTTTCTCTCCGGCGGGGAAATCCCGGTGCCCATTGCCCAAGGGACGTCGGGAGGGGGCGTGCAGATCACGATCCAGTGGAAAGAATACGGAGTGCGGCTCAACTTCGTGCCGACCGTTATCGATTCCGATCTGATCAACCTCCGCATCAAGCCGGAAGTCAGCAGTCTCGACTATTCAAACGGCGTGGTCATCAGTGGCTTTGCCGTCCCCGCGCTCATCACGCGGCGGGCCGAGGCCTCCGTCGAACTCAACAGCGGCCAGACGATGCTTTTGGGCGGACTGGTGTCGACCGAACAGGTCAAGACAGTCAGGCGCGTCCCGATCCTCGGGCACATCCCCCTGATCGGCGCGCTGTTCACCAGGCGTGACACGTCGGCGCAAGAGAACGAACTTGTGATCATCGTCTCGCCCCGTATTGTCGGCAGGGCGAGCGAAGAGACGGTGCCGGCTGTGCCGTGGGACGGGAAGAACGAGGGTGAGAAGAAAGACGGGAAGTAGGAACGCGTAAGAGGAAACCATGAACTGGATCCGTCATTTTCTCACAGATCAGCGCGGTGCCGCCATGGTCATGGTGGCAGTTGCCATGATCATGATCTTCGGCTTTGCTGTTCTGTCGATCGACGTCGGGACGATGGCTGTGGTCAAAACCCAGTTGCAGGATGCGGCCGATGCCGCGGCGCTCGCCGCAGCCCAGAGCTACGTCCAAAGCGGCGGGAACGACACGCTGGCGATCGCGCGAGCCATCGAGTTCGCGGGAAAGAACCGCGCCATCATCAACGCGGGCGCCGATGGATTCAACAAGGTTGACAGCGTCATCATCGGCCCCAGCGACATTACATTCCCGATGGCCGGCGGGGTGAGAGTGGAAACGCACAGGACCATCGAAAAGGGCGATCCCTTCCGGACATACTTCATGCGGGTGATCAACCCCGCGATGGGGAATGGGCAGATGACGGCGCACGCCACCGCGGGCTTCTTCTGGGTCTGCGGCACGGATTGCCTCCGGCCCTGGGCGCCGCCCGACCGCTGGTATGACGCTGACAGCAGCAAAACATATAACCCCGGCCCGACGAATCTGGCCGAATACTACGACCCCATCACCACTGGCTATGGCGCTGCGGATTTGGGAGTGCAGATCACATTGTACTTTGCGGAGTCAGGTGAAAGCAAGGCGTTCGAGACGGGATGGTTCTACCCGGTGGATTACCCCCCGGTCAACAAGGGGAATCCAATCAGCGGGGGCGATCGGTACCGGGAGTGGATCGCGGGGTGCGCCGATACGGGGAGGACCGTGGTGGAACCTGGAGATACGCTTAGGCTTGAAAAAGGTAAGATGGTAGGACCAACAAAGCAGGGTCTGGCCGATTTGATTGCCCTTGATGACGCAGCAACCTGGGATGCGGCGACAGGAGAGGTCATCAATTCCGCATTCGATATCAGTCCGCGCATCATCAAGGCATGCCTGTTTGATCCGAGAATTGGTGTCCTCCCCGGCGGAGGCGGGAAAGAAGTCGTGGTCGTCAAGATCATGGTCCTGTTCATTGAAAAGCCCAACGGTAAGGGAGACCTTACCGGCAGGTTCATGCGTCTGAATTCGGCAAATGGAGTGAATTGTGCGGATCAGAGCAACCCATCGTTTCTGTACCGAACCGCGCTCACAGAGTAGGGATGACTCATGCTTCGTTGCTGCAGAAAGATGGTATATTGAGTATGAATCGTAAAGCGACAGTCGTAGTTGTGGACTCGGACGCGCCTTTTCGCAAGGCGTTCCGGCAGCACCTTTCGGAGATTGCGAGTTTCGAGCTGATCGGCGAGGCCGAAAATCTCACGGCGGGGCAGGAATTGATCGCCAAGACGCGGCCCGATATGGTGATCCTGGAATTGCCGTCAAAACCGGCGGAAACTCTTGCCAGGGCCGAACGGTGGCGTAGTGAATTTCCGGGTCTCCTGATTTACGGCACGTCCTCCTCGCGGAATCCCGATTCGATCCTGGCCGCGATGCGCGCAGGCGTCACTGAATATCTGGGGAAGCCGTTGGAAGCAAAGGAGCTCCACGCCGCAATGGACCGGGCGGTGCGGTTCCTGGAGACAACTGCCAGTCATGCAGACAGTGGCGGCAAAGTGATCGCCGTGTTCAGCAAGAAGGGCGGTCTGGGTGTGACAACCCTGGCCGTCAATCTTGCGGCGGGACTGGGGATGAGAGCTGAAAACCAGACTGTCCTGGTCGACATGGATTTCGATCTGGGGGATGTTGCCAGTTTCCTCGACCTCAAGCCGCAGTTCAACATGGGTGACGTGCTGGACAAGCACGGACGGGTCGATCCCGGCCAGTTGCAGAGCTGCCTCATCCCTCATGCCTCGGGTATCTTCTACCTGGGGACCAGGGACAGCATTGGCGCCGTGGACCCGCCCAGTCCGGCGCAGCTCCGCGACACACTCGTGCACCTAAAGGAGACATTCAAGCACGTCATCCTCGACCTTCCACATATTCTTGATTCGCACACGTACGAGGCGTTCGAAGTCGCGGATAAGATCCTCCTTGTCTCCGTGTGTGACCTGTCGGCGATCCGCGCGACCAAGCACGCGCTGAACGTTTTCCGTTCTCTTGGATACAGCCCAGATAAAGTGCAGCTTGTCGTGAACCGTGTCTCCAAGAAGAACCCGATCACTCCCAAGCAGTTCGAGGAGACGATAGAACATTCGATCTCCTGGCAGATTCCCAACGACTACCCGTCCGTGATCGAATCGATCAACATCGGCGAGCCGCTTGTTCTTTCGAAAGGCAAGTCGGACGTTGCCCGGACACTCCTGCAGATGGCCGAACAGTTCGCCGGATATGGAAACGGGTCGGGTCCGGCCGTGGCGGGAACCAGAGCGCCGCTGGCCCGGCGTACATTCGGACGCAATTGAGGTGATCAGCGATGGCGTTTCGCCCACGATCAGCAATCAACAAAAGCCGGGACGCGACTCCGGCAGTCTCCCAGCCGGCCAAGCCGCGCCCGAACGGCAGCAGTCCCTCGCCGGAAGCCAGGGACACGTTCGATGAACTCAAGTCCCGGTTGCACAAGACGCTGATTAACCGCCTTGACGTGGCTGTTTTGGTGTCACTCGACCGGTCGGTCTTGTCGACTCAGATCGCCCGCGTGACCGAGGCGCTGCTTGAAGAGGAAGGAACGTTCCTCAACGCGGAGAACAAGGATCGTTTGATCAACGAGATTCAGGATGAGATCCTGGGGCTGGGGCCGCTCGAACAGTACATCAATAGCCCGGAGGTCTCGGACATTCTGGTCAACGGATACGATAAGGTCTATTTGGAGGAGAATGGCAAACTCCATCTGACCGACACCCGATTCAAGGACAACGATCATCTCATGCAGATCATCGATCGCATCGTGACGAGAATCGGGCGCCGCCTGGATGAGTCGTCGCCGATGGTCGATGCACGCCTGCCGGATGGGTCGCGTGTCAATGCCATCATCCCGCCTTTGGCGCTCGACGGGCCGATGCTTTCGATTCGCCGCTTCCGCACCAACGTTCTGTCGATCGAAGACTTGCTGGAGCGGAAATCGCTGACCGAATCGATGTTCGAATTCCTCAAAGGCTCGATCAAGGCGCGGGTGAACATCGTGATCGCCGGGGGAACCGGTTCGGGGAAAACGACGCTTTTGAACATTCTGTCCGCGTACATTCCGGACGACGAGCGCATCATCACGATTGAAGATTCGGCTGAATTGAAGCTGCAGCAGCCCCATGTCGTTCGTCTGGAAACCCGTCCGCCAAATATCGAAGGGCGCGGCACCGTGACCCAGCGCGAGCTTCTGCGCAACGCCCTGCGCATGCGACCCGACCGGATCCTCATTGGCGAGGTACGCGGCAGCGAGATCTACGAAATGCTCCAGGCAATGAACACCGGGCACGACGGCTCTCTGACCACGGTTCACGCCAACAGCACGCGCGACGTGCTTCTGCGCCTCGAAACGCTGATGCTGCTGACAGGGTTTGACATCCCCGGCCGGGCGGTCCGGGAACTGATCAGTTCGAGCATCAATATGATTGTCCAGGTTGCCCGTTACAGCGACGGTACGCGACGCGTTTCGTCCGTCTCCGAAATCGTGGGGATGGAGCAGACCGCCATCACGCTGCAGGAGATCTTCCGCTTCGAGAAAACAGGTTTGGGCGACAACGGCGAGGTGCTGGGGCAATTCCGGGCAACCGGGATTCGTCCCAAATCGATCGAGCGATTCGAGGCGGCGGGGATCTACCTTCCTCCCCAGATGTTCGATCCGTACGAGGATGCGGCATGACGCTGGTGCATGTTGGCATCGTCGTTTTTGCCGCTTTCTTCCTCGCAACGTTCACCGTGTTTCTGATCGCGCGGGAACGTCTGTCATATCGGAACAGGCGGCTGCGCGAGCGGATGCGGCGCATGACGGAGGGCGCGGCGGAGATCGCTGACAGCGGGTACGTCATCCTGCGTGACGAGTCGTTCAGTCAGATTCCATTCCTGGACCGGATTCTGTCACGCTCGACGAAGGTTGCCCGCCTGCAGCGCATGATCGATCAGGCCGGCCTGCCGATGAAATCCGGGGCGTTGATCCTGGGGATGCTGTCGTTAACGGGGTTGGTTTGGCTGCTGACATCGTCCTTTCTGAAGATGCCGTTCGTGGCCCTGGTGGCGGCGCTTGTCGCCGGGAGTCTTCCCCTCCTCTGGGTCATGCGAAAACGCCGGCAGAGGATTGACCGATTCGAGGAGCTCCTTCCTGAGGGAATCGATCTGGTGGTCAATGCCCTGAAGTCGGGATTCTCGCTGGAATCTTCGCTCAGCCTGGTGGCACAGGAAATCCCCGATCCACTGGGTGCGGAGTTCGCCATCGCGTTCGAGGAACAAAACTTGGGATTGGATCTGGTCCAGGCTCTCGACAACATGAACAGGCGGATGCCCAGTGAAGATTTGAAGATCATGACCACCGCCATTTCGATTCAGAAGAAGACAGGTGGGAATCTGACCGAAGTGCTGGGAAAGATCTCCGCTTTGATCCGGGAGCGATTCCACCTGCGCCGGGAAATCCGGACCTTCACCGCACAGGGGCGTTTGTCGGGAATGATCCTCGTCCTGATGCCGCCGGTGATGGCTGTCATCCTTTCCGTCCTCAGTCCAGGGTATATCAAGATCCTCACCGCGGAGCCGGTGGGGCAATACATGATCGCTATCGCTCTGATTTTGCAAGTGATCGGGATTCTGGTCATCCGCAAGATCGTCAACCTGAAGTTCTGAGGAGTTTCATGTCGATCTTCCTGATTTCCCTCTTCGTTTTTCTGGCCGTGTCCCTGGGGGCCACAGCCCTCCTGCTGCATTACTCCCGGTCCGGCAACCCCATCGACCGGCGCCTTGAGAAGGTCCACAGAGACGGCCAGTCCGGTGGGATTCCAGGACGCCGGGGCGCACCACTGCCACCGGAGGGCCTGATCGCGGTCGGGACCAAGTCGTTCACAGATTTGCGGCAGGATCTCGCCCACGCGGGCTTCCGGGGCAAGAACGCCCTGTCACTCTACTTCGTTACCCGGTTTATATTCGTGGGTGTCTTCCTTCTCATCGGGCTGTGGGTCCAGCGTGTCATTGCATTCACGCCGATTTATGGACTGCTCTTGATGGTCGCGAGTGCTGCCATTGGGTTTGCTCTGCCCGCCATTTGGGTTTATCACCGGGTCACGAAACGCCGCGAGGAGATTCGCCGGGCGGTGCCGGGGGTGTTGGATCTGATCATCGTCTGTGTTGAGGCCGGGCTGAGCCTGAACGCCGCGATCGTTCGGATTGCGGGAGAGATGAAAGGGACGTACAAGGCCCTGGCGGAAGAGCTCAACCTGGTTAATCAGGAGATATTCATCGGCAAAAGCCGGACAGAGGCGTTCCGCAACCTCGCCTTGCGGACGGGAGTGGATGAGCTCAGATCGCTGGCGACCGTGCTCATGCAATCCGACCGGATGGGGACGAGCATTGCCGACCTGCTCCGAGTGCAGGCCGATTCGCTCCGGGCCAAGCGGCGCCAGAGGGCTCTGGAAGCCGCTCACAAGACCCCGGTCAAGCTTGTTTTTCCTCTTGTGCTTTTCATTTTCCCGGAACTCCTTGTCATCCTCTTGGGTCCGGCAGGGATCCAGCTCTTTCGTGCGTTGACGGATATGTCCAAGTAACCGATGTCGCTACCAGGCAGGGAGGAATCATGAGCACTCTTGACATTGTACTCGTCGTACTCGCTGTAGTGATCGGTGTTCTCTATTTCATGCGGCGAAGCAGTCGTAAGCGCCGCGAAGCACAGGGCCGTCCCGGCGGGAAATGACCGCAGCGGGATTGCCGTGTGGCAGACGCAGGATTGTCGCAGCCCCGGCATTTCAACATCCTTGATGTTGACCAGGCTCTTACTTCCGCGTGGAGGCCGGTGTCGCCACGCGCCACTATCGATCACATGTCTCCAGACGAATCAATCGTGAGTCCGGGGGCCGACCCAGGGAGACTCCGGCATTCAGTGACATGCCTCATGAAGGATGAGGAGCGGTACAAGTCGTGGTGAATACATCGGTAACGGGAGACGGCGCAATGCCTGCCGATCTCGAACGACCTGAAGCCCCAAGTACTGTCGAGGAGTTGGGACTGGATTTGGGTCTGCTTGGGGATCTTGTCCTGAAAGCCTTCTACGTTGCCGGGAACGTAATGGCGATGGAGATTGCGGACCGTTTGGCGCTGGCATTGCCACCAACCGTGAAGATCATCGATTCTCTACGCAGGGAGCGTCTCTGCGAGGCATTGGGCGGAGACGGGGAATCCCCCGGGCGGATTCGTTACACACTGACCGCGGCCGGCTTGGATCGCGCTAAAGTGGCGCTGGCTCAAAGCGGCTATGCCGGACCGGCGCCCGTGCCGCTCCATGAGTACGTCGAGTACATCCGACGCCAATCGATTCACAAGGTCTTGCTGTCCCGGCAACAGATCGAGGGGAGCCTCACGCGCCTCGTTCTGGGTCAGCAAACGGTTGATCTCATTGGCCAAGCCTTGACTTCGCAGAGGGCCATGATTCTCTACGGCGCATCTGGCAATGGTAAGACGACGATCGCGGAGTGCCTAGGCCGGGCGTTGCCAGGGTGCATTCTCGTCCCACACGCCATCGAGGTGATGCACCAGGTGATCCAAGTCTATGATCCCGCGGCGCACGAGGCCATGGAAATGGAGCCGGCTAATGGATTCCGAGAGACAGACCGCCGCTGGCTCATGATCAGACGGCCCGTGGTATTCGCCGCGGGCGAGCTGGCCGCCAGCCATCTTGAACTAATCCGCGACGAGGTGAACAATACCTACGAGGCGCCGATTCAGCTGAAGGCCAATGGCGGGCTGCTCGTCATCGACGACTTCGGTCGCCAGCGCCTCGATGCCGCCTACCTTCTCAATCGGTGGATTGTTCCCCTGGAAAGGGGTGTCGACAACCTCTCACTTCACAACGGAGCAAGATTCCAAGTGCCGTTCGACGTCATTCCCATGTTCCTGACCAACAAGCGACCGGCAGAATTGGCGGATGAAGCATTCCTGCGACGCATCCGCTACAAGATCGAAATCCCAAGCCCAACCACTGATCTCTTTGTCGAAATTCTCGAACGGGAATGCCAGAGGAATGATGTTGCGTGTGATGAAGCCGCGATTCGGCATCTGATGGATGAGTATTTCAGGAAACCCGGACGACAGATGCGTGGTTGCCACCCGCGCGACATAGTAGAGGCAATCGCCGATGCGGCAAGCTACCAGGGAACCGAACGCGCCATGACGCCCTCGACCATCCAGAATGCCTGTGCTGGCTACTTCGCGTGACGGCGCCCAGTGAAGTTGGGACTGTCGACCGCAAACGGTAGCAGCCGCGTGACGCTCTGCTCCTCGGCCCTGATAACGAAGAACCGGAGAGTTGCGGGACAACTCTCCGGTTCGTGCCAGGTCGCAGATCCTTGAGCGATCCGGCTCTATTTCTCCAAAGTGATCTTGGACGACAGAGATATTCCACCGTACTTCGAATCCAGATCGTTGACCGTCAAGTAGGCTGCCGTCACGGAGACGTTGGATGTTGCCGTGAACGTAGAGCCGGAAGCCACACCGTACTCGTTGGTATGCTGGGGCGAGCCGGTTACGAAGCCACTCGAGGCATCGCACGCAATCTCAATCAGGTGGCCTCCCAACGGGTTGCCATTGCGATCTTTGATTGACACCTCGACGGGCGTGGATGTGCCATAGGACAGAGTTGTTTGCATGTCGATGGTCGAGTTCTTGGTGTATGCCCGGCCGGTTGTCAGGACAATCGTCGCTGCCCCGTTGAAACCGCCGATTCCACCGGCGCGCGCCCTGATGGTGGCAATTACGCCCACGCCATCGTCAGGAATAGTGTAGGAATAGTCCTGAGCGAGGACCTGTGCGTAGTACTCACCGATATAGACCGAAGAGTGGCAGCCGTCGGTTAAAACGCCAGATCCGATTGTGCCAAGGTCGGAGGTGAGGTCGATCGGATAATTGTCGTGGACATACACACCGTTCAAATCGAGTACCTCGATGATAACCTCGCCATGCGCCGTGTTGGTGGCCGGCAGGGTGTCGGGCCATTGGAGGAAGGTCCCTGAAGCCGCCGGGCCGGATTCGAGGAAGAAACTGGTATCCACCACAGTCCCTCCGGACGTTTCACACCAGTAGAAGACATGTGCGTCATTCTTGGGCTCGCCCGAATGCCAGACTGTCTGGGCGACACCCCGGAAGGAGAACGCAATCTGTGTTTCAGCAGCCCCTTCAATGAGACCCTGCTCGCAACCGAACCAGATGGCGGTGGAATCCGGAACCTCATTGCCCCACTGGTCATGCACGACGGCCGTGATCGGGTTGAGATAATTCACGACTTCCCACGAGGGGACATTGCAGTCGGCCGCACCGACCGAAATGTAGGCCGGCGGGCCACTGCGGATCGTCACCTGTGTGGCGGTGGAAACGACTGTGCTAGCACGTGCACGAATGAAAACCGTCCCCGGAATCGTTCCGGCGTTCAGCGTCACACTGGCCTGTCCCAGCGAATTCGTGCGGACCGATACGGGTCCAACCGGGTCACCGTTGATCGCCTCGCCGCCACCGGGACCCGCCGTGATGTGGAAGTCGATATTCTGTCCTTCTGGAACGGGGTTGCCATGCGCATCAAAGGCAGAAGCCAGGATATTAACCCACTCGATGCCGCCTGTTGCGCGCACCTGGATCCGCTGCCAATCCGGGGTCAGGTTGATTGAGGACACTGAGTCATTGGAGATCAGCGAAAGCTCGATATCATCGGAAACCTGATGCCCGACCGGACCGGCGGTTACCTTGAAGTAGGCAAGGCCTGGAGTGCTGCCTGCGGTGAATGTGGCGGTAACCCGGCCGTTCTTTGTGTAGAATGAAAGAGGCCGTTCTGAGGTGGGTTGGATCACTCCGATCGGATCCCATTGACCATCGGCATCGGCGTCATAGACCAGAGAGTCGATGTGCTCCGTCCAGATGCCGTCGCCGTTGACATCAGTGAACTTCTCACCGGCCGTAACCCTGACGGGGGTCGAATCAGCAACAGGGTTTCCGGCCCTGTCTGAGACCACGGCCACCACGGATGCCGTTGAGCGGCCATCGGCCGGCAGTTGCGATGGGGTAATGGTCAGAACGATTTGGCCATTCGTGTTTGTCGCCACGTTCTTCTCGATGGTAACGATCGCGCTTACCGACTTCTGATTGGATTCGGCGCGCGCACTGATCGTGACAGAACCAGAGTGTATCGCAGTGAAAGTGACGGTGGCGACACCATTGCCGGCGGTTCTCGCCTCACTGCTGGAGAACGCGCCCCTGGCATTGGGGTCAGCAGCCAAGTGGACGGTTTTGTCGGCGAGCGGGGACCCGGAGTCATCGGTCACGAGAACTTCAACAATGGCGACTTCTCCCTCTTGAAGCACTGAGGGCGTAACGGCTACACTGCGAACCACGATCGCAGGGTCTGGATCAGTTGACTTGCTACACGCGCCGATTCCCAGAAGCACCAATCCTCCAAGCAATGACATCCAGTGGAATGCACGCGCCCTGGTGATCCCTTGCATCTGTCCGCTCCTTTCTCTGACGTACCAACATGACCGATAACTTGTCTGGAGAATGAAGCTAATGAATGGTTTGCCCGAAATCCATTGAGTCGTTCGCCACCGTCGAGGCCCACCCAAAACCAGGCATGCGAGACCTCCCTGATGGGACGTGGATTGGGCAGATTTGTCTTGGCGAACGAAGCGGATTGATGGACAGTGGGCAGAGCCGGGCCGAGTCCGAATCCGCGATCCCTCGGACCAGGTGGCAAAAGGACTTACAAGCTTGAACACGGCTTCACCGGCGGGATATTTGTACCTCCCTTCAAACCTTCTAACCGGCGAAGCACATGTAAGAACTCCAGCGGTCCCTTCGATTTGATCGCGCCGTAACGTTTTGTATCCTCGTGGGTTAGGGGGTATCAGTCGCGTTCGACTTCCACAGCGCTTATGATGTGCCGACCAAATCGGGGGAACTCCAAATCTCACCGGGACTCCCTGACGAAGAGCGCCGTCGCTTTTTGGGGGATGTCCCGCTCCTCCTTCGCCCGGGCCAGTTCCGCCCGCAACCGGCGGTTCTCTTCTTCCAACGTGAAGTGACCGGTCGCGCCCGCCGCGGCGGGTTCGTTCGAAGGGGATTCAACTCCACCGCCCGCTTACAGTTCCTCAAAACATGGTGGTTGATCCCGAGCTCTCGCGCCACTTGACTGAGAGGACGGTCACCCCGTGAGGCGAGGCGGACCGTCCCCTCCTTGAACTCCCCCGCAAACCGCGTCTGGCTCGCCTCACCTGACACCTCCTGCGGCAGTGTCTGACCCCGCGTAGGGGATGTCAACCGAATCGGGGGATGGCCAGAGTTCCGCCCCGGCCTCGGTGGCCAAAGAGAGACGGCGACGGAGAAGGGGAATCGGCCGCAGCACTTGAGGCGACTGAACCAAGGTCGTTTGGATTCCAAGTCCGCAATTGTTTTCCAGCGATCACGGAACTAACTTAAGTAGTGGTACAACTGCCTGCAGCCAGGCGGCTCGCCCGGCCTTGGCGGCCACGGGGAGGTGGCGGCGGCGGACGCGCCGGATCTTGCGGCGTTCAATCTGGCAAGGAAGCGGTTGACCCCCTGAATTCGGAGTGGCTCCGCTGCGTGGTAAGTTCAATATTGAAAATAGCTTAGATGGCGTTTGGGGCGGGATCAGGACCCAGCCAGTCTGGGTCCACGGGGAACGGCCGCCACCCCGTGACTGTCTTAGGAGAGTCGGCAGCGCGGGTCTCCGATGAGAAACGCGAGGAGCAACGATAGGGCCTGACCATCCTCGGGATCGGACTGATCGCCTCCGCTGACCTTCTACCCGCCGAGCCGCACCATGTCCTCCGCTGAGTTCACGTTGCAGAAGCTCAGGCCGGTCGGGTCGATGTGACGGCATTCTTCCTCGGACAGCGTCTGATGCGGCAACCGGGATAGAGCGCGCGCCGGCGACAGCTCCCCTTGCCGGAGGAGGAGCAACAACTCGGGTGCGGCGCTGGCAGCGTAGAGTGCCACCAGGGGTTGCAGGTGTCCCTCCCAGACCGGCACGACCGCGCAATCTCGAGGATCGATGCTCTGCCGCAGGGCAACGAGCAACCTCGGATCGATCAAGGGAGAATCACAGGAGCAGACGAAGGCATAGGGGGTATGCACGCCGTTGAGGCCAGCCACGATGCCGCGAAGTGGACCGGTGGGCAAGCCATGGTCATCATGGATGACACGATCTACCGGCCACTGACTGCTGTCCTGTTCGGCCCGGGCGACGGCGACAATCTCCAGGGTCACATGACGCAGGCGATCGGCAACGTGAGAGATCAGGCTTCTTCCCCGCCAGACTACGTCGGATTTGGATCGTCCGAACCTGGTGGAGTGTCCGCCCGCCAGGATGATACCCGTGCAGTCGGGGATGATGTCAATGCGTGGAATGACCGGCCTCAACAGTGCGTCCGCTTTTCAGTTGCGACGTTGTTACCATCGCGGAATCAGCCGGGATGACTCCGGTGAACTGCACGATCCCCACCGTCCCGCCTGGCACCTGCCCGGAGCCTCCGATTGCGGAGCGCAGATGGTTTCTCTCACCCCGCCGAGGCCCAGGGAGATCGGCAACCTTCGGGCTTCGTTCGCCATTCTGCCCATCAATGGACGGTGCGCAAACGATCCAGGTTCTGGTGAATGTGCGCTGCCAATTCGTTCTCCTTCCCATAGGCGAAGTGCGGCAGATCGTAATGAAACAGGTTCACACCATAGGTTGCCAGGATCTCAGCAGGGGCCACGACGGGGCCGTCGGTGAAACCCGGCCGACAGACCTCGATCTTGAGCCCAGCGCCGCGCCGAAAGCCCTCGATGAGGACCACATCAAGATCGCGGTAGAAGACGCGGATCATCTCATCGATGGAGACGGAGGCAGGTTCCGTGTCATTGAAACTGAATGCAGAGACGCGACGCCCGAAGATGCCGGTAACCATGCTGCCGGAAGAGTGGTGGCGGAATGTGTCCTTTCCTTCCTCGTCCCAGTCGAATCCGTCATGCTCCGTGTACTTGAGTGTTCCGATGCGGAGTCCCAAGCCGCGCAGCAACGGCACCAGAAGCTCGCAGGTCCGTGTCTTGCCCGCGTTCTTGCAGCCCACGATCGTCAGAAGGTGCGGCATGGTGATGGGCCAACGATGCCCGGTATGTCCTTTGCGCCGCCGTTAGCGGACGCGGGTGATCACGATCTTCTGGATTTCGCCTTCTGTCTTGAGCGAGTTGACGATGGCGTCAACCACGTTGGCGACGATCGTGGCGACGAAAGGGTTGAGATCGAGCTTGCTCCCGTTGACCGCGATGGCAACGGATGAGGGTTGATCGGGGTTGTTCATGATCCTCCTGTTGCGGCCGCGAGCGGCCACGGTCGGTACTTTGCTGCTCCATTCAATGCAAGACCGGGTCGAGTCTTTACCTCAATGTGAGAGGATGTACTGGCACATGTCCTAAAACGTCAGTTCGACTCCGGCGATCATCTGCCGTCCCGGTCCGGGGAAGCCGCTTTCCTCCTCGTAGTTGATATCGAAGATGTTGTTCGCCCCAAAGTGCAGCGACGCCTGACGCGCCAGACGGCATGTCGCCTTTGCATCGCAGATCGTGTACGCCGGCATGCGTTCGCGCCCATCCATACCCAGCCGGCTTCCGGCGTGGAGCACGCTAAGATCGGCGTGCCAGCGTTGATTCGGTTCCCACAGGGCGGCGAGCGATAGCTTGTGGTTGGGGACATAGATCAGCACATCCGGATCGCCACCCGACAACCCAATATACGCGTAGTCAGCGCGGAGCGAGTAGCACGTCCCTGCAGCCCTCATGCCAAGCTCTGCTCCTCCGGTGACCGCTTCCTCATGATTCTCGTATCGGTCGAGGCGGCCTGTGCGGATGATGGCATCGGACATGCGGTTGCCGAAAGCGGCAATCTGAATCGACAGCGAGCGTGCCCAGCGATCGACCCCGTGCGCAGACGCTTCGCATCCGATTTCCCACCGGATCACCGATTCAGGCTTGAGATCGGGATTGCCGCTGGTCTCGCCATATAGCTGGTGCAGCGTGGGGAAGCGGCTGGAGCGCGCCACGGAAGCACTCAGTGTAGCCTGCGGCCACGGCGACCAGCGGAGGGCGCATAGAGGATCGACCGAATGTGAGAAGTCGTCTGTCCCCTCGCCGTCGTGAACGGCGACGGCGATTCCGGGTGTGAGCCTGAGGTATGATGCAATGAAAGTCTCAAACTCGCCGTACACATGGCCGTCCCAGGCATGATGGCTGAACCACCGCTCGTCCCGATCGGCCCGTTTGTTCATGCCCTGCTTCTTCAGTGATGCCCCCCAGCGTGCTGTCAGCCACCGTGTCAGACTGTCGGCCCGCCACTGGGACCGGACACCCGCAGTCCAATTCTCCAGGTCCGAGACCCATTCGACGCGGCTTGGGTCCAGGAGGCGGTCTTTGTATTCGGTGAGGCAGTCTTCCCAGGTGTCGTAGAACAACGTCACTGACCGGGCAATGTGACGGGAGGAGGGTGCGGCAACGGTGGCAATGTCAATGGCACCGTGATAGTGGTGGATTCCGGTCATCCGCCACCAGCGCGGCGTGTGGACATCGGAGGGGAGCCCCTTGTGCCCCCACTGGTAACCGCCGGTTGCGGTAACCATGCCGACGGGAGTCTGTTGCAGCACGGCTTTGGCGTCAATTCCGGTCCGGGCGAAGTCGGCGTTGTCACGCCGTTCGCCGTCTTCAATGCTGGTGGGCGCGAATTCAGCCGACAGGTCGAATCCGTGCGATCGGGTGTCATACAACGTGACCCGGTAGTCCCACGCCGCCCTCTTGCCGCCGAATGCCAATTCGAGGTCGCGGAGATCGCCGGAACCATACCGGGCCCGCAGCGCGCCGCCGGATTCGGAGCTTCCGCTGTGCGTAATGATGTTAACCACGCCCCCGGCGGCGTTTGGGCCATAGGCGGCGGAGGCCGGTCCCGGCACGACATCGACGGCGGCCACGGCACTGAGAGGCAGAAGCGACAGATCCGCCTTGCCGTAGTATCCGGGATTGATCGGATTGCCGTCGACCAGGACGAGGACGTCCTGGGCGGGAGCCCCGCGCAGGCGCACCTCGGCGGTATTCTTGTACCCCGTGCTGACCATCGCGCTGGGGACCTGTTGCAGGGCGCCGGCCAGCGAGGTCGCATTGCGCTGAAGCAATTCCGGCCGCAGAAGACGTTGTTGCGTAACCGTGATCCGAGCGGGTCGCTCGGCGACCACGAGGATGGAATCTATCTCGTAGATCGGCAGCGAGTCGCCCGTCGCCGGATCGCGCATCCCCGGCGCTGCATGAGCGACCGCTGCGGTAACCAGAAACATCAGGCAGCCGGTGACGCATGGCATGTCACGGCGTCGTGACATCGATGGCCTCCAGTGCGGACACCTTGTACTTCCCCTGGTTCAACTCCGGGGCCGTGAAGATGGTGCGCTGCGTGTTCAGCAGCCAATATCCGGTCTGAAGCTGGTCCCAGGTGATCGCAGGCGGTGAGAAGTCGTCGACCGTGCGCAGCCGATACTGGCGGGCGGAGGGTTCGGACACGTACGGGGCGGTGATACACAGCCACAGACCGACCGCGTTCTCCGGTTGCCCCTCCAGATTTTGAACCTGGACCACCGGCAGGTCGTCGATCTCCCGGAAAACCGTCGCGGTATCGGTGACAACGTCGATCTTGCGGAAGATCCGGATGGTGCGGGGTGACTTGATGTTGAATGCGCCCGGCAGGTCGATGTTTTCATCCGGAAAGACACTGCGGTCGTCGTCGATCAGGTAGTACCCAAGATCCAGGTGCGCCCAGACATTGTCGTCGTAGCCGCGATTGTCGTGCGGGTTGAAGCCGTCTGCGCCCACCAGCCGGTAGGCGTAAAGACCGCGCGTGTCGTGTGCGACGGTGTCCTTGTCGATGTAGGGTTGGATGAACTCGCTGCGCACAAATGCCGACAGGCGCACGGCGGCCTGGCCGTCAATGGTGTCGCACGGCAGTCCATCCACGGACACCGTGTCCGTACGGTCCCCCAGCACAACGAGAACGGTGACGGCCGGCTCCGGACCGGTACCCTTGTCGCCTTTGTCCGAGCAGCCGACGACGAGAACACAGTACCCGAAAACAATGACTCGCAGAACCCGCATGACTCAACCTCCTGACTGGTTGCACAAACAAACCTGTTGACGGTTGGTTCCAGCCGGTCCTGCCAGTGAGGAATCCCCTCCGAGCAGCCGCTCTCGAAATAAACATAGCATGCCACCGCCCGGATGGCAACCGCGATCGCCCCTTCTCAGCCTCTGTCCGCGTCAGCAGCCCCCTAATTTGACATATTTTATGCCTTCTTTCACGAGCCTTCGTCCATTCTCCCCCACCATATATAAGGAAAGGAGAGCGCCCCGCTCATCAATCAGGACCGCAGGCTGGTGGCATGAGCCAATCCAATACCGTGCTGTTGAATTGCGGTGCATGAGCGGTGCGTGCACGTGCAAGAACGATAGGTGAATCTGCGAATATGTTTTTTGCTTGACAGGCGAGCACCACAAGGTATACCATTGCCTTGTGAAAGACCGTGCGAGCGCCGATGCAATTGCCGGTGCGGTCGCCCGGTGTTCAGAAGCGCCTTCGGGCGTCAGTATTGCAGGCAACGCGAGATGGTCGCAGACAGGTTTTCTTGGCGGGGAGGCGCGATGAAGTTCTTGGGAAAACTGTACTGGATTGCTGTCTTCGGGACGATCTGGGGGACGGTCGAGTTGTTTGGCGGCGATCTGATGCGAGTCTACAATCTGCCCTACAAGGCAGCAATTCTCTCCGCGCTCGGCATCGGGATTCTTCTGGTCGGCAAACGGGTCATTCCGCACTTGGGATCGGCGGTTGCTGTGGGCGTGGTTGCCTGCCTGTACAAGCTGGCCTCCAACGGGTTTTACTCGTGCCAGCTTCTGGCCGTCATGATCCACGCGCTGACGTTCGAAGCTGCCTACTTGCTGCTGCGCGAACGAATGACGGACAGTGCGTGGACCCGTGCGCTAGCTGCCGTCGGGATCACCGCTGTGAGCTTCAGTCTGTTCGGATTCGTCAATACCTACGTGATTCCCGAGCCCCATTGGGCGGAGCGCGGCCTCAATGGCATCGCCGATTACCTGCGCGGTAGCGGTGTGATCGGGGCACTTCTCAGCGTAGTCACGCTGGCGATCGCGCATCGCCTGGCAGGGCGGTTCGCTTCGGCCGCGCCTCAAGGGATGAGAATTGCGTACCCTCTGCCGATCGGGGTTTCAGCCGCCGTGGTCATTGCCTGCTGGGCAGCGGGTGTTGCCTTTGCCTTATCATGATTTGAGGCCGCAACGTGCGTGGATGTCACCGGAGGACCGGTTCCACCGCGTGTCACGGGATGGAATCTGAGAACTATTCGACCGGTCCATAAAGAGCGACACTCGAAGCATCGGGCCAATTCCGCCGAGATTGATCCGTGATGCGAAAGCAAGTGTGCCTATGCTAACACGCGACCGAATGACTCGGGCAACAGGACGCCCATCCACCCCTTCTTCCGGCACTCGCCAATCCCCGGTGTTTGCCGTTGTCCGGCCGATTGTCGCCGTGCGCAAGGGAGTGGCCGCCGTCGGCACTGATCTGGTCGCAACGGAACAACCGCTGACATTGTTCATCAATGACCGGGAGTTGTTTACAATCCTCTGTTCTCCGGGGCACATCGAAGAACTCGTGCTGGGCCATCTCTTTTCTGAAGGATTGGTTGGCAGCGCCGCCGCGATTGCCAACATGGTTCACGATACCGCTCGCGGCCAGGTCTTTGTTCGCTTGCGCGACGATTCGCCGTTCGATTGGGAGGCGTTCAGCCGCTGCCGCACGATCAGTTCGGGATGCGCGCGCGGGATGACCTTGCACCGGCGCTGGGAGGAGGCAGGGATCGCGCCGGTGACGGCGCCATTTGACATCAAGTTCGCCGGGTTGGTCGACCTGATGTCCCGTTTCCTGCAGATGTCCGAGCATCACCACGAGACGGGGTGCATTCATATCGCCGCCCTCACCGATGGCGAGACGCTGCGGGTCTTTCGCGAGGACATCGGGCGGCATAATGCCATCGACAAGGTGGTCGGCGCGGCGCTGGCGCAGCGGATTCCCATCGGGCAGTGCGCGCTGATGGTGTCGGGACGGATTTCCTCGGAGATGATTCTTAAGGGGGCGCGGCTGGGGGTGCCGCTGGTAGCGACTCGGGCTGCGGTGACCGACATGGCCGTCCGCATCGCTACGCTGGCGGGAATTACGCTGGCCGGGTTTGTACGCGCCCAGCGGATCAACATCTATGCGCATCCGTGGCGCATCGCCGATGCTGCTGAGTGTGAAGATGATCTCGGTGAAGACGATGCCGACTAAGCCGGCCAAGCCGGGATCCGGCCTCTCTGATCCCGCCGATTTCATTGTAGCCTGCGATCAGGTAATCGCCCGTGAGTTTGAGGCCGCTTGGCTGCAGATCGCACCGGGCCAGCCGGCGGCAGTTGCCGCGCGCGAG
>Ga0315273_10001562_pt1 | contig 26241 bp, 24 predicted proteins | sample YL17G02_0_MG_FD_205753 | JGI IMG/M metagenome (GOLD analysis project Ga0315273, IMG submission 205753) | Sediment microbial communities from Yellowstone Lake, YNP, Wyoming, USA - YL17G02_0 | ecosystem: Environmental > Aquatic > Freshwater > Lake > Sediment | place: USA: Wyoming | collected... | reverse complement strand
CTCCAATCAGAGCAAATGTAACTACCTGTGCCATAGGACGGAACATTTTCCCCTCAATGCCCACAAGTGCCATTATCGGCAGATACACAATTAATATTATTATCTGCCCGAAAGTTGCTGAACTCATTATTCGTTTTGCCGAATCAAATACATTTTCATCCATCTGTTGCTGAGTCAGCTTCACCATTCCGGAATGATGATGTTTGCTCATAAAGATCCTGTGGACAACACTTTCAACAATAATCACGGCTCCATCAACTATTAGTCCGAAGTCAATTGCTCCGAGGCTCATGAGGTTGCCTGACACTCCAAAAATATTCATCATCGAAATAGCAAAAAGCATTGCCAGTGGAATAACCGAAGCCACAATAAGCCCCGCACGCACATTTCCTAGTAATAGAACCAGAATAAAGATCACTATTAAAGCGCCCTCAATAAGGTTTCTTGAAACAGTGCCAATAGAACGTCCCACAAGATCAGAGCGATTCAAATAAGGTTCTATCCTCACTTGTTTTGGCAATGTTTTTTGTATAGACTCTATCCGGGTTTCCACATTATCAATTACCTCATAAGCATTAGCTCCTTTTAACATCATAACCACACCACCAACGGCCTCTGTTGTATCAACAACAAAAGCTCCATACCTTGTTGCACTACCAAACTGAACAGTAGCTATATCCCTGATTAGTACAGGAAAACCGGAACTGTTGATTTTGACAACAATCTTTTCTATATCCTCAATAGTTTTAACCAATCCGATCCCACGGATAAAATAAGCATTGGGCTTTTTGTCTATATAAGCGCTGCCTGTATTTTCGTTGTTTTTTTCAAGGGCTGAAAATATATCCGTTATTGTCAGGTTCATACCCCTGAGTCTCTCCGGGTTTACAGCTATTTCGTATTGCTTAACAAACCCGCCATAACTGTTAATGTCAGCAACACCGGGTGTTCCTAGCATTTCACGACGAACAACCCAATCCTGAATTGTCCGTAATTCCATTGGATTGAACTCTTTCTCATACCCTTTTTCTACTGCCAGACGATACTGAAATATTTCACCCAGCCCTGTTGAAATAGGCGCAAGAGATATCTGGGCAAGTCCCGCCGGTATGTCCTCTTCAGCTTCTTTCAATCGCTCACTCAATTGTTGCCTCGCCCAGTATACATCAACACCATCTGCAAATACCACCGTAATGACCGACAAGCCTAACCGGGAGATAGACCGAAGTTCAATTATATCAGGAATATTGGCAACCGCTATCTCAATTGGTGCGGTAATAAAACTCTCAACCTCCTGTGTTGCTAACGAAGGAGCGAGCGAAATAACCTGCACCTGATTGTTCGTAATATCGGGTATGGCATCAATTGGCAATTTTGTTAATGAATAAGACCCCCATCCTATCAATGCCAGTATGAATAATCCGATAATGAATTTATTCTTTATTGAGAATGAGATGATTCGGTTTATCATAATTTGTAAATAATTTAGCGACTCTAATTATCTTCTAACCCGCCCCTATTCTTTTTCCCCAGGGGGAAATGATTTACTCCTTCCCACGTGGGGGAAGGTCTGGAAGGGTGATTTTAATAAAGTATTAACTAAAAGAAGGGGGAGCCCTTAACAGGGATAATTCAAGAAGATAAGGATCGGGGAATGGTTCCCTTATATCAGAAATGATAATCAGGGACATCTGTAATTCGAAAACAAAAGGATTACTAAAACTACTGAATGACAGATCATTAGATTGAATACTCCTTCTCAGGAGAAATGTGATGGCCTTTTCTGAAGCAAGTTCATTAAATGCATGGCAATGAACAGGAAAGCCTGTATGGTGTTCTGAATTGCCATTTGAGACCGGGCAAGATTCTTCATGACTGGCAAATGATTCTAAGAGGTGGTGATCATGAGGAATGATCATATGAGAACTTATAACCAGTAAGGCAAACCATAAGAAAAAGACAGATATTTTTTTAAGAAACTTGTTCATAATCCCGTAACTCTGTAGAAATTATCATCCATACAAATATATAGATTAAATTAATTCAATTTAATCAGTGACTTGTTTTTACCATTTAAACAGAATCTATTTGAAATTAACATTCAAAAAAAACCCGGTCATTATATCTGCCGGGTTATTTATTGTGAGGTTATGTGAAGAACTAAACCAGTATCTTTGTTGTCAAATTGATAATACTGGTCTTGATCGCATCAAAGGGTTTATCATCTTTCGCACTGTCCTGTTCAACAATCATGTATTTCATGCCGGCAATATCTTTGGCTGCCAGTATCTCCTTAAAATTAATTAATCCGGCACCGACAGGGGCGAAATCAGTGACGCCATTGGTTGTGAAGATGGGTGCTTCTTTGGTGAACATATCTTTCATATGGAAAAGCTGGAACCTGCCCGGGTATTTTTTGATAAGGTCAACCGGGTTTAGTCCGGCTTTAGTCGTCCAGAAAAGGTCAAGTTCCATTGTGACAAGATTTTTGTCCAGTTCGGTCATCATTATATCGTAATAAGGCACTTTCCCTTCCACAGTATCGAATTCGAAATTATGATTGTGATACCCGAACTGAATACCATGTTCTTTCATGATCTTACCAACCTTATTCCAGTCGGCCACCATTTTCTGATAACTGGCTATTGTTTTCCGTGCTTCTTCAACTACCCATGGCTGCAGGCAATACTTAACACCAAGTTTTGCATGGTCTTCAGCTATTGTTTTAGCATCGTCTGTTTTAATACTGCTTCCATCTACACTTGCATGACTACTCAGGATTTCCATACCCAGGCCATTCACCACTTTCTTGAATTCGGAAGGCTCATAGCCATAAAACTTACGGTTTTCATAGCTGGCCAGTTCAAGATATTTATAACCGATATCAGAGACCTTTTTCAATGAGCCAGGAACGTCTTTTCCCATGGCATCCCGGATTGTATATAACTGCAGCCCTAAACCGAAAGTTTTGGGATCAGCCACAGTTGTTACCATAGCAGGTTTAGCGCCTGTCTTATATGCATTCGGTGATAGGACTAATGCTCCTAAAGCGCCTGCAGCAGACACTCTCATAAATTCCCTTCTTGATTGATTAGTTTTCATTGTTTAGATTTTTAATTATTGAATTATGAATTTTTAAAAGCAAGATCAGGTTTGAAAGCTTTTTTGTGGATGAAGAACAAAAGAGGAAAGAGGTGTGAGGTTTAACCATACTCAAAACGTATTATTTTGTTTAAATTTAGTTGCAAGTGGGAGCCATAAACATTTATGTAATTTGTTACAGGGTTTGCATAAATCGCCAAAAATATTGATTCTAATTCAGCTTTATCACCTTCAATTTCAGAAAGTATATTGTTCATATATTGAGTAAAAGCATACTTATCGTGAGCAGAATAAATGCTTTCGAAACAATTGCCATTTAACATATCGTAAGCTATGTAATTGGTATTCCATAGTTTGTAATTTCCATGTACACGAGTATCAATTAAGGTTGCTAAGTTCTGAATTCGTTCATTTTTGGGTTTTTCTTCAATTTTGCTAAGTTCCTCTACAGAAATGGGAGGGGTAAAAGCCAAATGAATCATTCCTTTAAATTGCTTTATCCCGGTTATTATACTGTTAAGATCTTCTCCTTGTGCTTTTACATAAGGTTGGCGTCTGGTGATGTACGTTTCGCGGGTTTTTAAGAAGTCGCCCGGGTCGTATTCGTAAGAAATAACGATGGGTACAATATTCAGCTCAGCAAAATTTTGCGTAAAATCATGTCCTCCGCTCATTCCAAACATTTTAAGTACGGCTTGTTGTGTTTGATCGTTTCCGTTCTTTGTACGTCCATTACGTTGTGCAATCCAAATAGATTGCAGTTTTTTGTTTATGGTGTAACGCATATATTTCGATGAGTGCATCGAGTTAATAAATATTTGTTTTGGTGTACCTCCCCTTATGAGCTTGAACATTTTGTTCGATTTACCAATGTCTACAATAAATTCAGAGCTCATAAGGTTATCGCCAAACGTTATTTCAGAAGGTTCGTGCTTATTGGCAAACAGTATAATCTGAAGTATAGCAGAATCGAGAAGAATATCGCGATGATTCGACAGGAACAGGTATCTTTTTGAACAAGACAAGTTTTCGATACCGTTATAAGAAAGTCCTGAGGAAGACTTTTTTACAATGTATTGTATTGCATAATCCATAAAATTCACTTGAAAGCTTTTCACGCTATTGAAAGCCTGGAACATAGTTTTAACCTTTCCAATGGGGACATCGGGGTAAAGGAAGTTCACAATATAATCGAAATAGGGATTGCTGACAATACGCTTCATCGCATCACTTATTTCGCTATCTACATAAGGGCGAATGTCATCAAATTCGTTAACCATAAGATTAATTTATGTTCGTTTATCTATAAATTTAACAGGCTTTCGGTTTATTCCGGGTGATTGTAACTTTTGAATAATTTCGACGCAGGTTAATTTTATTTCAGGAGTAACACGCAATTTTGCCCGGAATTTATCTTTTAATTCTTTTGCAAAGCTTTCGTAAGCATTCTCGCATCCAACGTAAACAACAACATCATCGGTTCCGCAGTCGTTGGTACTAACTTCTACCAGATAATTCTCGATATTGTCCGAATGATCCAGGATATCGAATATGGAAGAAGGGAAAATGGTAGTGCCTTTGAATTTTATCATTTGGTTTTTGCGGCCAAAAATAGGGCTTATCCTCTTGGTTTTTCTACCGCAAGCACAGGGTTCGTTATGAAATGTACATACATCACCTGTTCGGTAACGCAGTAATGGCATGGCTTCTACACCCAAAGTGGTAATGGTTAGTTCGCCTGGTTCGCCTTCGGCAACAGGTTTTCCATCTTCGTCAAGCAATTCAGTGATAATAAGTTCTGGGTGATGGTGCCCGCCACAACAGTGTATACATTCGGTAAAGGAGGTTGCCATTTCTGTTGACGCATAGGTTGATATGAGTTCTATATCCCACTTATCCTTAATTTTTTGCCCCAACAGGTTAAGCGAAAAATCCTGATTACGTATGTTCTCTCCAATACAGATGGCCTTTTTTATTCCGGAATTGCGGTAATCGACCCCATTTTCTTCTGCAAAATTTATTACACGTAAAATAAAGGAAGGCACCACTATAATAATGTTTGGTGAAAACCGTTTAATGGAATCCCACTGCAGTTCGGGTATCCCGTTTCCAACGCGGATGATTCCCGCACCAAGTTTTCGTACCCCTAAAAAATAGGCTAATCCAGCCATAAAACGCTTGTCAATAGTGGTCATCAACTGAAATATGTCGCATGGCTGACAACCGGCACAGGTAAACGATATATATTCGTTGTAAGCCAAACGGTCGAGATCTTTATCGCTCATGGCAAATGTAACCGGATCGCCCAGTGTTCCGCTGGTGGTAATATAATCGATAATTTTATTGCGAGAGACGCAAATAAAGTCGTTGTTAAAAAGTTGAAGATGTAATTTCTCCGTTAAAGGAATGTGCAACAAATCGGAAAGCAATTTTATTTTTGTTGGATTAATTTTCTCTTTACCGAACAAGTTCTTGTAATAAGGAGAAAAATCAGCCAAATACGCAATTAGCTTTTGCAATTGCGTTTCCTGAAAGCTTTCTATTACCTCAGCGGATTGTAATTCTATTTCTGGTATCATTCCAAACTACTTATCTTTAAAATACATCAACTTTTCGTCCATAGTTAGCATTTGCCAGGATGGGTTCACAAATTTTCCATCAATCAGTTTAAAATTAACTTTATAGAATTCTTCGTTATAAAACGATAGTTTTGAGTTCATGTCCGGGCAATGTTCGATATAGATTAGGTTATTGGGATCGATATTAAACTTTTCGCAAACTTGCATAGCCAAAGATGTTGTTACTTGTGTGATAGATGTTCCAGGGTTGTCCTGGTATAACTCCGAAACTAAAATACAGTCTTTCCCATTGAATAAGAAACGTTTAAGTCCACATCTTGAAGCAATACCCCACGACCCTGTAAACTCGAAAATAGTATCAATCCTTTCCAATGATGCTTTCATTTCCTGCCAAAAAAATTATATTGTTCTGGTTACTTCTTTTCCGAAACTCTTATTTATTAATTCGCGTTGACGAGGGCGGAATGTGTTGTCATTCATTTCGCGGAGCATCACCTTCGAAAAGAGCTTAAACATTTTCAGTGCCTGAGACTCATCACGGTAGAACGATTCCCAGGCGTAATCGTACAGTTCCTGCAACCGTTCAGGAGACATGTGCCTGGGCTGATAAACCACTTTGCCGGCATTGTAGTTGTTCCAGTCGTGGTCGAGAATTCGCCCCTGGCGCAACATGTCGTCATAAACTTTTGTTTTGGGGAATGGAGTAAGAACTGTAAATTCGGCCAAATCGAGATTAATTTCAAGCAAAAAGTCGATTAATCGCTTGATGTCGTCTTCTGTTTGGTTGTCGAGTCCAAGCAATACGGTACCCTCCACTCCAATTCCATAGTCGTGGTAACGTTTTACCCGGTCTTTAATATAGTCGGAAGTATCGAAAACAGCCTGGTATACATACCATGCCCCTGCTTTGGCTGCCAGTTCCAATACTTTAGGGTTGTCTTCGATGGTATGGCTTATCCATTTCTTTTTAAGGGGAATCATTGCCTCAAATAATTCCAGTTCCCATTTTGCACTCTGTGCCAGCGAGTTATCGACAATAAACAGACGGTTATTTTCGATGGTTCCGAGTTCTTCAATAGCTTTTGCTACCGGACGGGGACGGAATCCACGACCTCCCAAATAGGTTACGGCACAGGGGTAACAGCTAAATTTGCAACCACGGGAAGCATGAAACAAATCGACCATTTGGACACCTTTGTGGTTATATAGTTTGCGGTTCAGTATATCCCGACGAGCAGGGCCAATGGATGCAATATCGGGAAACTGATACATATAGTTATATAGCTTTTTTAAGCTGTTGTTACTAAAATCAGTGAACACTTCTTCCATACGCCCTTCGGCTTCGCCCAAAAAAACGGAGTCAGCATGAAGCATTGTTTCCTCGGCATGCAACATGGTAGAAATACCGCCAAATAATACTCTTTTCCCTTGTTTGCGAAAGGCATCGGCAATTTCCCAGCCACGTTTTACCTGGGTACTCAGCATCATGGAGATACCAATAAAATCGGCCTGTTCGTTAAAATCAACGGGTTCAACATTTTCATCAGTAAACCTGACATCCACGTATTCGGGCAATGCAGCTGCAAATACAACAGGTCCGTGAGGGGGGAGGTTAAAGGTGGTTTGGCCTTCAAGTTTTTCCCACTTTGGATAAATTAATCTAAACTTCATATAATAATAGATACTTATTTCTGTTGATATTCGTCGTTTATTTTATTTATTAATGTATTTACTCCTACAAACTCACCTGCTGTAAGTATCGCACTTAGCGCCACCCCAATTATTCCATGCAGGTTAATATTTTGACCCGTTAAATATAGGTTTTTTATTTTGGTCCGGGGGAAAATATGCGAAATGATCAAATTGTTACAGTCCTTTTCTATGCCATATAGTGAACCATCTTTAGAACCTGTATAGTCGCGAATAGTAAGAGGTGTTGAAGCTGAAATCCGTTCAACGGCATTATTTATATTTGGAAAAATATTTTTTAAAATGCTCATTATCTTATCTGTACATTGCTTTTTAAAAGACAAATAATCGTCGCCCCGATTGCCTGTTTTGGTATTCTCCCAGCGCTTAACATCGTCGAAATTCATTATACAGTTTACAATCATTTTGTCGGCATACTGATTTCCGTCGGAGGTTGGAGGGGTGAGAACCATTATTCCTCTTGGCCAGGTTTCGGCAGTGTATTCTGATGTTTTCCATATAGAATCGTAGGTTGGCGTGTAGTAATAATTATGGTTAAGGTATGGGAAGCTTTTTCCTTTGAAAGTAATAAATACTGAAAATGCCGAAGTGGTATTTCTAAGTGAGGAGATGCGGTTACGATAAGATTTCTGTATCTGGCCGGCATCAATCATTTCGAGAGTTGTAGCCGGATGTAAATCGGAAATGTAATTGTTGGCCTCAAATGTACGACCATTAATGGTTTTTATCCTTTTCACTTCTTTATCAAGAACGTCGATATGTACTACCTCGCTGGAAGTAAATATGTCGCCACCCGCTGCTTTTATGAGATTACCCATTTTGTCGGCCAACTGCTGCGGACCATCTACAAAACGTGTAGCCCCCTCAAGAAAGAATCTGGTGATGAGGATGTGTACAAAAGCCGGAGTCTTATCATAAATTCCGGCATACAGCGAATTGTTCCAGGCAACAACTCTTTCGAGTTTTTCGTTGGTAAAGAACTGATTGATGTATCTACCCACTGGCTGGATCAACTCATCGTCCATGGAAAACATATCGGCTTCACGAGGTTCGAGGTTGAAAAGGTAGAATTTTTTGCTCAAATGCTTTATGCTATCAATATACCTTTTTAAGTTTTCGCGCTCATCGGGGAAGTGTTTAGAGAGCCCGTTAATAAAATTATCTTCGCCCGACCCTATTTCGTATTTTTGGTTGTCTTCGCCAACATGCATTATGTCAAAAGCATCAGCATCGAGTTCTTTCAGCTTGAGGTTATCCAGCACTTTCAGATAGTTAAAGAGTTTTGAAAGCACCTGTCCGTGCGAAAATCCACTCATGTAGTGAATACCTGTTTCGAAGACTTTATTGTGCTTTTTAAACATGTGTAAGCCCCCACCTATAGAGAAGTTTTTTTCGAGAATACACACTTTGTAACCCTCTTTTGAAAGCAAACAACCACATATAAGTCCGCCAATACCCCCTCCTACTATTACAAAATCGTATTTCACTTAATATGGTTTAAAAAATATCTTTTACTACTCCTTTCAATTCAACAAATTCGGAACAAGTAATAAGTGCACTTACAGCTACCCCAAGAATACCGTGCAAATTTATATTTTGGCCGGTAAAAAACAAATTAGGGATCTTTGTCTTATGCGAAACGAATGTTTTTTCCAGATAATTTTTGTCTTTTAAAATACCGTACATCGATCCGTCTTTAGTTCCGGTATAATCTCTCAAAGTTAATGGTGAAGAGGCATAAACCTCTTTTATATTATTTTTTATTCCTGGAAAATCGTTTTCGAGTTGCCCTAGTAAAATTTCTTTTTTAGTTTCTTTAAACATTTTGTAATCCTCCCCACGTTTTTCTATATTGGTATCTCTCCACTTTTCTACTTCGCTAAATTGCATGTACGAAATTAACACTCCACTTTCTGCAAAAGCCATGTTCTTTTTGGGTACCTGATGCATAAAAATATAATTACGAGGCCAGTCATTTTGTGTGTACAAAGAACATTCCCATACATTGCCATTGTTGTATTTATAAAAGTTATAATTAGCATACGGCACTGTATTAGGCTTAAACTCAATATATAAAGTAAAGTTAGATATTGTGTTCTCGACATTTCTAATACGTTCGCGATAAACACGTTTAATAAGATTGGTGTCGAGCATATTCAAGGTAATTTCCGGATGCGTGTTCGATATGAAATATTTGGCTTCAATAGTTTCTCCATTAGCCAAAGTTATAGAGGCGGCTTGGCTTGCGTTACAGATAATGGATCTTACTTCCGCCCGGGTAAAAACTTCGCCCCCAAAACGATGAATCGATTTACAAAGGCAGTCAGCTATAGAGTTAGCTCCACCTACTATACGCCAGGCACTTTGTATATAAAAGTTATTTATGAGGGCATGGATGTAAAGCGGTGTCTTGTCGCGATTACCTGCATATAGCATATTTGTGGAAGAAAGCACATTTTGAAGTTCGGTATTGGTGGTAAGAGCATCAAGATAATCCCCGATTCCTGTTTTTATTGCTTCGCGCATGAAGAATTCAATAGAAGTGAGTTTCCCAGGATTAAGAATTGGCGTTGAGGTAGTATATTTTTGTAAGTCGGATGCGTATTGTACTAATGTTTTGCGCTCGTCTGGGAAACTTTGAGCCAAGGTCTCCACAAAGTTTTCATATCCCATAGCAAAACGGAATTCTTTGCCATTTAACAAGATGTGTTCGAAACCGTCAGAGTCAAGCTTATGCACCTTAATATCGTTGAGCAGGTTTAGGTATGTAAAAATATGGTATAAGGGTTGCCCAGGTTCCATAGACCCTACATAGTGCATTCCGGTATCAAATGTAATACCATTTCGTTCAAATGATTGCAAGCATCCACCAACCTGAAAGTGCTTTTCGAAAATACCTACTTTATATCCGTTTTTACTGAGGATGTATCCGCAAATAAGACCGCCAAAGCCACTGCCAATAATTACTATATCGTATTTTTTCATTCCATCTTTGAGATTGCAATTATATCATCTGATTGGATTAGGCTGAAACATAATTCTTCCGATAATTGTTCGAAGTCAGACAGATCATAACTTTTATTTTTTTGCAATTCGTTCCCCGCCAGTTTCAAGCGTATTTTGCTGCACCTGGTATACTCTATATCAGAGAGCAACACTAAGGACGAATGAGTTACACAATTTCTTATAATTTGCAGCTGTTGATCATTTTCAAAAGTCGACAAACAATCCACAAGTACTACGGCATTATATGTTTGCTGGATTTCGAAATCTAAAGGGTTACCTCCTATGTACGAGATTTTTCCGGTACATGAAGCACAATTTCTGGCTAATGCAAGTTTATCTTCCTCGATTTCTACAGCATCAATTGTAAGGTCTGGTTTTACCATTGATAATAATAATGGAAACGAACCTATACCTGCTCCTAATACTAACACTTGTCCAATATCTGGCAACTGTTTGATGATGTCACAATAATTGTTGTGCTTTTTCAGGTCGATACTCACTAGCGTGCTTACAGCGGTACCTTTGTATATGTAATTGTGAAAAAGCTTATCGGCTAAGTATCCGGGAGTTTCAATCTCTGATACTATACTCTGATATTGGCTTTTGTACATTCTGCGTACATACTTTGCTCGTAACGAGTACGATTCGCCATAACTCTTGTTTTCTGGTGTAATACGATCGAGTATTTTCACAGTGACCGCACCTTTACACATTAAGAAATCTGTTTTCGGTAGAACATGGCCCATTCCGTGAATTATAATTGGCAGGATATCTAGGTTTAACTGTTCAGCAAGGTAGAAGGCCCCTTTGTGAAACCTATTAATCGAACAATCTACAGAACGTGTTCCCTCCGGGAAAATCATTATCGAGTATCCTTTTTCTATCAGTCTGGATAAATGTTCTAAGCTATTTTCTATTCCATTTACAACCGGATAAAAGTCGGCGTATTTTACTATACTACCGTAAAATGGTGAGTTCCAAACCCACTCATTGGTAAGTATTACAATACGGGGAGAGAGCATCATAATCAGCATCAGATCGATATGCGCCTGGTGGTTGCAAATAATCACCGAAGGTTTAATAAAATCTTCGTCCTTGTGATTTATAACAAGTGTTTTAACGTTGGGAAGGCGTTGAACCACGAAGCCGGCGCCAAATGTCAAACACTTATGAAAGAATAATTTTTTACGGTCAGATGGTTTGGATAATTTAAAAAGGAGGAAGCCTGTTAACGAAAGTATCAAGCTTCCAATAAGAAACGCTATAAACGAATAAATGGAGTTTATAACGTTTCGAGCAGTAATTGGCATAATGCGCTTCTTCCCTTTCTTATAAGTAAGCCACCGGTACAAAAAAGGCACTATGGTATACGAAATAACCACTACCGATACCATTCCGATAATAGTAACCTGCGCCAACGATTTCATGGCAGGGTGTTTGGCAAATATCAGCGACCCTAGCCCAATAAACATGGTTAAAGCCGAAAGCATAACCGCCAGTTTATACGAATGTAGTATTTTACGTTTGTACGCATGTTCGGTAATCGACCCCTCCATAATAAAAATGCTGTAATCGTCGCCCAATCCAAAAATAAACGTAGCCAGAATAATGTTTACGATATTGAATTTTAAGTCGAAAATGGCCATCAGTCCCAAAATCCAGATCCATCCAATAACCATGGGAATGAATGTGAGCATGCTCAACTCAAACCTGCCAAACGAAAGTGTTAAAAACACCAGTACAATTAAAGCACAAACAAGCAACACAAAATTAAAATCGTTGGAAAGTACACCAATTGTTAGCTTTGTGATAGAAGCCCGGTCAAATACAAACGTACCGGGCTGAGAGCTGAGTGTTCTCTTAACAACCTCCTCATTGTCTGGAGCTACGTACAGCAGGGTTAAAATATAGATTCGATTCGGCTTGTTAATAATATACGCGGAAGCGAAACCTGCCATTTCCAATAATTCATCAGAACTTTTTACTGAATATTTTCTATCGATCGAACATAAAAAGGTGTCAAAAGAGTTTTCTTTGAAACCCATTTTAACACTTTTGTTTTCAAATGTTTCGCGTATAGCCTGTTTTTTATTGAGCCAAAATTCGTTCCAGCGGTTAATCTTTTGTATTTGAAGCGAATCACTCATCAGCATGTCGCCTACACCCGAAACGGAATTAATGTTACGGATTTCTACTAATCTGTCTATCTTTATTTTAGCTACTTCGTAATTCCTAAGGGCTTCATTTATATTACACCCCTCCGAAACATGAATAATCGATTTTTGCGACAGGTTGGTAAAACTGCTTAACTCGTTGAAGGCTTTCTTCTGTTCAGAAGTCATATACGATATTTTGTTCATGTCGCTCTCGAAGGTTAAACGGCCCGAAAAGAATCCGAAAACTACCGTAAGCATTACTATGCCAAGAATTACCCATTTGTTATTGTCGAACCCGATTTCTGAAATGCGGTCGAAAAATACATGGTAATGAGAAGATGTTGAAGATGTTCCCTGCACAAAATGAGGCATAAAAACAAGTACAAACAAAATAGTACCACTCAATGCCAAAGCGGCGAACAGCCCAAAATCGCGTAAAGCCCCGGCACTAACGAACAATAAGCTTAAGAAAGCCCCTATGGTTGTTACGCTGCCCACCAACAGAGGCGACACCAAATCCTTTATAGTACGTTCCACCGACCCGATGTGCTTATAATGTATAAGAAAATGAAGCGTATAGTTTATGGCAATACCCAAAATGGCCGAACCCGCACCTATGGCAATGGCTGAAATAGTCCCTTTTATAAAAAACAGCAAAGCCAAAGAAAAAACCACGCCAAACGCTACAGGTACGAGAATAAGCAAAAGCGAGCGTTTGCTCTTGAAGAACACCCCTAAAAGTAATACTATCAGAACGATAGATATTGTAGTTGAAATGTACGAATCCTTCTTGATTTGTGAAGCATTCGTAACGCCTACAATGGCTGCCCCAAAACTTGTAACGGCTATCTTTCCCCAGCTTCGCTCTTTAATTTTTTTTATATTGTATTCCAACGCATTGGCCAACATCTCGTTTTTGCCGGTTTCGCCAACACTATGCGCTGAAGTTATAAATATGAGCAGGTTTCTATTGTCTTTACTAAAGATGTAACCATTGTAAACAGAGTACAAACTATCTACCGCGTTTAAACGCATTTCGGTAAACACACGGTTTGAAATATGGAAAGGGTCGGCAATAAGGTATTTTTTGTAAATAAAGCCCATGGGCGATACTAAATCCATTTTATTTTGCTCCAAGGTCGACTGAATACCATCAGGGTTTAACAGCAAATCAAGGCGCAGGTAATCGTCTTCTTCTAAAAATAGTGGCAGGTTTCTGAGAACAAAATCGTAGGTTTCAGCAATCTTCGAATCATCTACCATATAAAAGATTTCTTTAATAAAACCCTCTCCCGGATTGTCTTTTAACGAATCGACCAACGTGTCGGCCCAGGCAATTAGATAATCCTGCGCATCGAGCATCGATGAATCTGTAACCGACAGCTTTACAATGATTTTATCATTGACGCTAATATTCCTGAGCACAAAATTGGTACGCTCGGTTTCGGGTGTATCAGGCATAAAACCTGTAATATCTTCTTCCAGCTTTATTTTGCTGGCAAAATAGATACATATAACAAACAATACAATAACAATACCAAAGATTGTAAGTTTTCTTTTCTCAAAGTAGTGATATATAGATGTAAAAAAATTGCTCACTATCTGCTAATTTTTAATATTTAACCAATTCGGAACAATCTTGAAATCCATTTTACCGGATACGCGTACACTAAAGCTAAAATAGTAAAAAATGTGTTTAAAACACTTATTCTGAAAAAGTCCCAGAATGGGTGAAAATGGCTTACCCGTTCGTTTAGAGGTGGATAATAAACAGAAATTTCCACATCGCACACATTAATACCCCTCCATGCAGCGCGTACTAACATTTCCAGTTCTGCCTCATAACGATTGGTGATAAAATGCATCCTGGCAAATTTGTATAATGGGTACAACCGAAACCCAGATTGTGTATCGGGCAGGTTGATGCCAGTTTGCAACCTGTACCAGAAATTCGAAAACTTATTTGCAAAGGTATTCCCATATGGCATATTTTCCTGATTCAACAAACGGCTGCCAACAATCAAACTATCAGGACATTGTTGTATTTTATCTAAAAATACGGCAATGTCGCTACCCAGGTGTTGCCCATCAGAATCTATAGTTATAGCATAACGAAACCCCATAGTTGATGCGCGTTTAAACCCCTGTTTGAGAGCATATCCTTTGCCCCTGTTAGGCTGATAACCTATCACTGTTACAGCACTGTTTGAGGCCAAAATATCAGCGGTTGTATCGGTAGCTCCATCGTTAACAATAATAACATCGGCAACGTAATGCAAAACATCGTCGATAACAGTCTGTAATGTATGAGAGTTATTGTAGGTGGGTACAATAACACAGCACTGTAACTTACGTGCTAACTGTATGTTATTAGCATTTGCAGGCATGTTTCAAAGCCCTTTATATGTTGCGCTAACCTTAGTAAAAATTGTTTCGCCAACAACAATGTTTATATCGGCAAAAATCAAATCGTTTTCGGTTTTGTATTGAATAATAAATTCGATTTTCCGATTTACGAGCGGGTTAATAACTTTGAGATACTTAATGCTTTTGGCCTCAACAAGGCGAAGATTTCGTTCAAACTTACCATTTAAGAGTTCAAGAGCCATCTGTAACAAGCAAACACCTGGTGTAATAGGGTTTTCGGGAAAATGAGCCTTATATATTTCATGCGAAACGTTTAGCACTACGACAATGCGGTAGATATTTTCAGCAGATTCAGTTTTTTCAACAGTATAGAAAGAGTTCTCTAACATACAGTTATGGTGTTTTAGTTATTTATTTCACATAATTCGTAGCTCAAAGAACCATCGGTATACCCCATTTTTAGTATAACCCCAGCCAAATGATCACTGGACTGCTGCAGGCTTGCTATTTTATGCACCCCTCTGTACATGTCGGCCCGTTCCATACTCTTTTCGCTGGCATAGTAATACACATAATGCAAAGAGCGGTTAATAGTAGCTACGTATGCCGCTGTGTCATTTATAGAACACTTAGTCTGCATTTTTGGTCTCGAAAACAGAAAATGTAAATCTGTTTCGAGGGCTCTGCGTATGTACCGTTTATCGAGGCTTTTAAACAAATAACCAAGTTTAGCATGGCTTTTGGAAAGCGTAAAATCGAACCCATTAATGCCAAATTCGTTTATAAATCCTCCGGCTAATGTGCTGTCGTTAATTTTTTTATAAATTAAAATCCCAGATATTTCTGTGGTTTTGTAGATTATTTTTGTTTTAAATTTTCTAACATTTAACGTATCAAAAAACCCTGACATAACTCTCTGGTTTGCAGTGTTTTCAATTTGCGAATTTTTACAAATCCAAAAACTACAAGAAGTCAAAACTAAAATGAAGCTGCTAACGAACCACAAATTTCTCATCGCTAATTGGCTGGTTTAGTTTTACTTCGCTAAAAACAATAGTGGTAGAATCGCCCGATGGCTCAAACATTTCTAAGGTTTGCACCAGGTATGTTGTTTTTGCGAAGTACAAGGTAATAGTACTCAATAACGATTTTAATGTCTTGTTCTTTGGAGTAAGTCGTGCCTGTACCACTGTAGCACTTTCGTAAAAAACAACATCGAATTTTTTAGGGTCGATTAGTCCTGCACCGCTTATACTGTTCACTAAAAGCAAACTAATTTCTTTAAAAAAAGCATTCGACTTCGTATCAAACTGATTTGTCGATTTGTCGTTTTTGATGTATACCATGTCTCCATTCAGCACAAAGAGGTAGTAGTAAGGCGATACATATTCCCAACACAGCTTATTTTCTTTTTTGTAAAGAAGCTTCCCTTTCGAAACCACCGATTCGGCAAGTACAGTAATAATCTTCTTCTGTGTAAATGAACATTGAAGGGAGGTTAACAAAGCCGATGCTTCCTCAATTTTTGCTATGTAAGAAGGAATTTCGGCTTTTTCAATGGGCTTAAACGTATCTTCCTGCGCTATAACTGAATCGCATAGTAAAATGATAGTAAGTACTGATAAAATCCTGATTCCTATTTTCATTTTGTTACAAAATATATTCCGACAATAATTATACAAACCCCCAACCAACGTGTGGCCGAAACCTGTTCGTGGAAAATGGAGACTGCAGCAATCAGTCCAAAAATGTAGCTTATGCTTCCAAGCGGATAGGCAATACTAAAAGGGTAATGCTTAAGTATATACACCCAAAGAGAAATAGCACCGGTTACTGTTATACCCGATATGACTAAATGAATATTGCCAAATACCGATTTAAAGTAAGCAAACGTAAACTGAAAAGCCCCGAATTGTGTTACTGCAAGTTTCAGAAAAACCTGTGAAAGCATTAGTAAAAAGCTTTGGACAATGGCTAAACCCAGTAGTTTTAACATGCTGAGAAAAGTATTAATGAGAAGTTTTTATTCCGATAATGGTTAAACAAGAGTAGGTTCTGTAACTTTCCGGCACTGTTGCTGTTTAGTGCAACAAACGGAGGAACCTGTCTATGTTTAATGCAATTTGCCGCCAGCCAAAACCCAAATCCAGCAGATGTAAAGTATTCGCCAGAAAGATGCTTATACCAGGCGTGTGCTTTTTGGCCAAACAGATTAGCTGCTATTGTTTTGTATATTAAATCGCCTTGCGCATCTCCGTTTATGCCCAAAACAACAATGTCCATGTCTGCGGCTTTTTTTCCGTTACGGTCTAAAAATGCTTCTATAGATGTTTCGATGTTTTCCGGCTGGTAAAGAACTTCTATTGCTTCAATTGCGGCATACGTTTTTTCGTTTTTTCTGCTCGAAAGCATGACCGAAACGCTTCCTTCTCCTGCAAGGGAACCCGACGTATTAATTTTGTTGAGTAGTTTAAAGTAAGCCGGGGTCATTTCGTCGTATCCGCCTACCAATGCAGTTTCTATCCTATTACCGGCAAACAACAACATCGCTTCGGTAAGGGCGCATTCAAATGATATACCACCATGAACAAAAGTATTGTTATGACCGTGGCATTTGAGATTGATAGCTATCTGGGAACTTATTGTATTGTGTGTCGATTGAATAAAAAACGTAGGTTGAAGGAATTTCTCATTGTTGTCAATCATGGCCGAAAGAAACTTCTCTGTATCATCAATGCTCCCCAAGCCTGTGCCAGAAATTATAGCATCGGGCATTTCAATCCCTGATTCGGCAATTGAAGATTTGGCTGTTGCAATGGCACGTTTTATCACTTTGCTCATGCGTCGTGCTTCAATAGGGCTGATAAAGTTCTTAAAATCGGGGTCTATGCAACGCACATAAGACTCATTATACCATACAGGTTCGGGAAAACCTATTTGTTCAAACGTGTTCTGAAGTGAAATATTTCCGATGCCCTGTATGAAAACACCCATGGTAAGTATTTTAATTACTGTATTTTAGAAAAAATGATAGCCGTATTATTTCCGCCAAAACCAAACGAATTGGACAATACATGGGTTATCTTTAAGTTGCGCCTGAGTTCCCGGACTGGAGTAAATGAAAGCTTTGCCATCTGGTTCTTGAAATTTAAGTTGGCTGGCAGAAATCCCTCCTGCATTGCCAATATTGAAATTACTGCTTCCACACTTCCTGCCGCACTGGTAGTATGTCCGGTGTATGCTTTGGTGGAACTTACAGGAGGTATTGAATTGCCAAACACATTCATTATGGCAACGCCTTCTGATTCGTCGTTATTAGTGGTTCCGGTGCCGTGTGCGTTGATGTAATCAATATCTGATGGTTTCAAACCACTCATATCCAAAGCATATTGCATAGCCAATGTAGCTCCTTTTCCGTCGGGCGATGAGGCTGTTTGGTGATAACAATCGCAAGCATTTCCATACCCTGCCACTTTGCACAATGCTTTAGCATTCCGGGCCTGGACATTCTCGTCCGATTCAAGTACTAAATAGGCAGCCCCTTCACCAAGGTTTAGCCCGGCACGGGTAGCATCGAATGGACGGCAATGCGCCCGGTCAAGAATCATAAGCGTTTTAAATCCATTGAGGTGAAACTTTGTAAGACATTCGGTGCCTCCTGCAACCACACAATCCAAGATGCCCTGTTTAATAAGGTTCGAACCTAAAGCAATAGCGTTGGCAGACGACGAACAAGCCGTTGAAATGGTCGACACGAAACTGAAACCGCCAAAGTAATCGGCAATAATTTCAGTACAAGCCCCACAGTCATGTATTTTGATGTACTCATTGCGAGTGTCGTTTTCTAAAAAGTCTTTGTAAAACTGCTCGCTTTTTTCCATACCGCCAACGGTTGTACTCGATATAAAACCAATACGCAATGCCCTATTGGGAGTAATATTCGCATCGGCTAAAGCATTTTTAGCAGCCAGTATCCCCATCAGCGATGTGCGGTTAATGGGCACACTGTCGGGAATCGAAAGCATTCTACACATCTGTTCGTCGCTCAATTGAATTTCGGAACAGGGAATGTCCTTATGATTGGTTTGCAGGTATTTGATTATTCCAACACCCGACTTGCCAGCCAGCAGTGATGCTAACGTATCCTGTACCGAAATACCAATTCCCGATACAATACCTAAACCCGTTACTAAAACTTGCCCAGCCATCCTATTTCCTTTGATTTTCAGAAATATATTTTGCAAAAATATTTATCGAACCGAAGATTTCGCGACCCTTACCCGGGTCATCGAGCTTTATACCGTAGTTTTTCTCGAGCAATACAATAAGTTCAAGAGCATCTATTGAGTCTAACCCCAACCCTTCGCCAAACAAAGGCATATCGTTGTCAATATCTTCAGGTTTTACGCCTTCGAGGTTCAAAACTTTAATAATTTCCTTCTTGAGTTCGAGTATCAACGCTTCCATGTTTATTTATCATTTAGTTTTATATAATTTATCTATTATGTTTATTTCAAATTTATTACTGCTTGTTCCTTTGTCTACCAAAAGTAAAAAAGCTTCGTAAGTTTTTTCGTTGCATTCTACCCATCCAGTTATGCATTGCTGGGTGTTTGTATTTTCAAACAGCTCATTTACATAGAAATACAAAATATTAGCATCAAATTTTTGACTTATAAAAAATACATTTTCCCCATATATTTTATGCTTCAGGCAAATTTCGCCAATGGTAATATTGGGCAGCGTGTATACAAACAACGATGGGCTTGGAAAATAGTTTCCAGGGTCGGTTATAGTTCGCTGATAGTTGGCATCGGTAACCAAAGACGATGAGGCGTTAGCCAATACCACAGCCAAATTACTTTTGTCGGTTAATTCGTACAACCAAGTGTCTTTCAAAATACATTCGGCAGCTAAAGTTGCCAACTTCGACAGGTTGTCCATTTTAAAGAATTTGAGGTAGTTTAACCCCAGAACGCGGTAAGTTTGTACAAGAGATTTTTCGAGTGAATCCTGAACATCAACTTCAACAAGCTTGTGACCGTTTACACTTACCTTTCGGGGTTCTAAAGTACAGTATTTTTGTATGCTTAGTTCCATTTAGTTATATTTTTTTAGAAGAACCACCGCATTGCATCCGCCAAAGCCCGATGCCATTTTCAAACATTCTGTTGCTTCAAATCTTCGAGTTTCAGTAATTACCTGTATGTTCTTCGATACTCCTAACGTGACAAAACCCAGACACTTTACAAGTTGTGCGTTTATTAACGAAAGCGAACAAACAACTGTTTCAATTAATCCTGCAGCCCCTAATGTGTGACCAATATAACCTTTAAAGCTGTTTACCGGCACATGTTCAAGACAGGCGCGCGACAAAGCAATGGCCTCCATCTCGTCATTGAAAGGTGTTGCTGTTCCGTGAGCATTTATAAAAGCAAGGTTCGCAGTATCTACTCCTTCTAATGTTCGCATAATTGCCCTGTATAATCCCTCTCCGGTACGTGAAGGTCCGGAAATATGGCTGGCATCGTTGGAAATTGCACCGGCCTTTACGGTAATACAATTGTCTGGTAATGAGTTCTCGTTGGTAATACCTAAAATAATTGTGGCAGCCCCCTCTCCCAGAGTTAAACCATCGCGCGCAGCATCGAAGGGTTTACACCTGCCGGACGACAGCGCTTTAAACGACTGAAACCCAGTCACTACAAACTTCGAGAGTACATCGCCGCCAGTTACAACCACACGCTTGTACTTACCAGATTCCAGATACATTTTTGCGACAAGAACAGCCGAAACGCCCGATACACATGCTTGCGATACAATTATCGGGGTATTGGGATTTTTGAAGAAAGATACAACTTCGTTGGCTGCAGCCCATAAATTAACACGTTCCGTATTAAATTCCTGTGAATGTTCCGGATCGAGAAGATAAACATTTCCCTTAGTGGTAGAAATCACAAAAAGTGTTTCTGGTGAAGCCAAATCAATGTTTGTATGAGTTGCCGCTTCCCAGACGGACGAAATAACCAGGCGCTCAAAATCAGTATATTGGCTTACATTGGCAAATGTTTCAAAATATACATTTAGCCTGTCAAACTGTACAGATGATGCGTGAAACGGTTCGGGAACATCAAACTCGTTTGCATGAAATGTAACACCGCTCCTACCCTGGTTTACTGCTTCCATATTTTCGGTAGTGCTAAAACCCAACGAGGAGATAATGTTATCTGCCATTTTATATACAACTTTCATGCAGTATTTGTTAAATCAATCCGAATTTGGCTTTCCATTCATCATAAAAGGGGGGGATAAACCATATCAGCTGGAAATTTTTATCGAGAAAAACCTGTATACTTGACCCTGTGCAAATGATAGAATTATCTTCAGGTAAAAAAATGCGATATTCAAACTGTATTTTAGCCGCTGGTGTATTTATGTATTTTGTTTCAACAACCGCTTTGGTTTCGTATGGTAATGGCTTCTTAAATTGAAAATTAAGGTCTACCAGAGGGGCATAAAAACCGTTTCGGAAAATGTACATGTAGCCAAGCCCAAATTTCTTTCCAAATTCTTCGCGGCCGTCTTCGAAATACTTTGAATACGAGCCATGCCAAACAATACCCATCGAATCGACTTCACTAAAGCGGACCTCAAATTCCTTTAATGCTATAAGCTGGTTTGCTTCCATCATTTTTATCCCACTGATATTTTCATTTCACAAGTTACCAAAACTTCTCCATTACACAAAGTAGTGGCATTTACGAGCGTAATATCAAACACCTCATTAACAACTTCAATAGTGGTTTCGAGTTTCGAATGCACACCCGGCAATCTATTAATAAATAGCGATTTCATGGCACCGATAAATCCTAAACGTACACCACCATTCAAGATTACAGTATTAATGTAGCCCAACCGTGCAGCACAAGTTTGGGCTATGTTTTCTATCAAGCCGGCTTCCAATAACTTCCCGTCTTCAACAAACAAGTTATCGGGTCTTATTTCGAACTCGGTTTTTGTGAAAATATTATCGAAATGCACCAATCTGTCAATCATCACAAAAGGAGGTTGTTGAGGAATAATGGTCTTTACATCTATATCTGTAAAATTCATGTTTATAGCAAATTAAAATCGTAAGTATTCCCAAAGCGGACCTCGCTTTTTGCGTAAACGAAATTTCTCCATCATACCCTGGTCGTCGTAATCTGGAAAAATCCATTTCTTTCCGGTTGCTAGTGCCCTATCTTTAAGGTTATGAAGGTTTACAGCGTCGCTTATATAGTAAACCGGCTCCAAAATGTCGTTAACACTTTTTATTTTCCCTTCGGCAACGGCAATGTTAAACAACTCTGTATGAGGATAAATGCGCATGCCAATATAAGGAAAATATACCGAACGTGGTATCTTCCTCGAGTTTTCGAATGTTTCGTCGAGCGATTGTTCGGTTTCGCCGTACCCTCCAAGTATAAGGAAATGAGCAAAGAAAATACCCAGATCGGAGCTAATCTGCGATATTTCGAGCACTTCTTTAAACCTAAAGTGCTTATGGTAGTTTCTGAGCTGCTGGTCCGAAAACGAGTCGGTTCCAAACTCAATATGGGTAAGGCCGGACTTTTTAAACTGGGCTAATGCATCGAGGGTTATGTTATGTGGCGAAAAATAAGCGCCCCAGTTTACTTTCACACCACTGTCAATTATCTGTTTAGCCAGCTGTATGTTATAATCGTTTGAAATGTTAAAGACCGAATCGGTAAAGAAAACATACGTTATCCCCATATTGAAATACAGGTCTTTAAGCGTTTCCACAATGAAATCGGCGTTCAATGTGCGTATTTTCCTTCCTTCTATAACCGGGTAACTGCAATAGATACATTTGTACGGACATCCTCGTTTGGTTTGAATATTGAGCATTCCGCTTTTGCTCCAGTAATAATCAACAAGATCCTTATCAAATGATAGTTCCAGAGAATTTATAAAATTGGTTCGTGGATTTACCTTTATTTCGTTAGAAGATGTTTTGTATACAAGCCCTTCAATGTGCTTATAATCTGAATCATTATCAATACATCCGATAAGTTGAAGGAGAGCCTCCTCTCCTTCGCCTTTAATGCCAAAATTGGGTTCCAATATATCGAATATAAGCTCGGGGAATATGGAAAAGCCCGGACCACCAACAACTACTTTGGCTGATGATTCTGCCCGTACAACTCCTATTATCTGTTTGTACCAGCCAATAAAGCTGTTCTTTTCGTTAATATTATTATCGTCGATATTCCGTAGCGATATGCCAACAATATCAAAAGTCCCATTCGACAGAATTTCGGTGAAATCGGACAGTGACTGGCGGTTAAAATCGAAGAAACGAAAATTATAGTACGGCAAACGTTTTTTCAAATATGTGTACAGATAGGAAATACCCAGCGGGTAAACAGGGTATGGCGTAGTATAAGCATTAGCCGAAATGAGTAGTATATTTTTAGCCGATCTCACTTAATTCCAGAATTTATAGAAATTGTACCACTGCTCCGGATATTCCTTTAATATCCTTTCCATTTCGGCAACGTAATTCCGAGTCAATATGTCCACTTTCTCTTTTGTAGAGAGGTGGTCGTACGAATAACGGTCAATACGGCTTAAAAAGAGATGGTAATGCTTAGCCGACTCTTTCATAACAAAGAGGGTAAGCACCGGCACATCAAATTTTACAGCCAAATGGTAAGCTCCGGTCGGGAAGCATGCCATTTGGCCCATAAAATCGAGAGTTACAGCTTTGTTTCCTGTAAATACCCTGTCGCATGGCATAGTCAAAATTTCGCCACGTGTCAGCACATTGTTAATCGTGAATATATGAGACATATCGGCAAGTATGGGAATCTGAAAAACATTGTTTTCTTCCAGTATTTTTTGGCGATATTGTTGAATAACAGGATTTTCATTATCATAAACAATGCCGTTGATACGTTTTTGTGTTTGGCGCAACATATAACCCGATATTTCGAAATTGCCCACGTGTGAACTGGCTATAATAGCCCCTTTGGGAGAATTTACAATTTCGTCAAAAAATTCCTGTCCGGTTATTGATATTTTAAAAGTGTATTTATTTCCTGCAAAAAGCACAAACTTATCGAAAAGCGTTTGGCCAAAAAGAAAATGGTTTATATATGTTTTAAAAACCGACTTAATTACCCCGTACCCGTGTATTTTCCTGAAATAAAACCATATTGACTTAAATCCGGTATGGCTAAAAATCATATAGAATACAACAATAATACTAAGTATTGGATAAAGAAAGGCATAACCCAAAGGAAGTCTCATGTAGCGAAAAAAAAAGAACAACCCTTTTTGCCCAAGGGTACCTCCATGAGTCCTGCCTTTCCATTGGGGATGCTCTTTCACAACAATTTATTTCTTGTTAACTTTCTTTTCGATGTAATCGTAAAACGCTCCTAGTGTTCCTACTCCCGCCATTTCTTCAGCTTTTATTTTGAATCCGAATTTCTTTTCAACAATTACAACTATATCAACAAAATCGAGGCTATCTATCCCTAAATCATCTTTAAAAGAGGCACTCTCTCTAACAGCACTTTGTTCTACCTCAATTTCTTCAATTAAAAAGTCATTGGTAATTTTAATGATTTCTTCTCTGTTCATGTTATAGTTTTTATTTAATCTTTGATCTTTTTTACAATAAGCGCACTGTTTGTACCGCCAAATCCAAATGAATTCGAAAGGAAGGCATTTATTTCCTTTTTTATTGTTTTGGTTGCAATATTTAGTTTTGCAGAGTGTTCATCAGGATTTTCGAAATTAATGTTGGGAGCAATAAACGAATTTTGCATCATTATGGTAGAATAAACTATTTCGCTGGCGCCAGCCATCCAACATTCGTGTCCGGTCATCGATTTGGTAGAGCTTACCAATGGGCAATTCTGGCCAAACACCTGATATATGGCCATAGCCTCGTACTGGTCGCCAAGCGGTGTTGATGTGGCATGGGCGTTAATATAATCTATTTCCGATGGTTTCATTCCGGCATCTTCGAGAGCCCGTACCATAGCTGTATAAGAACCTTGGTCGTTAGGTTGCGAAATATGTCCGCCATTAGACGAGAAGCCATAACCAACCACCTCGGCAATGATATTTGCTCCGCGGGCTACAGCCTGGTCATAATCTTCAAGTATCAAAGTGGCTGCTCCTCCGCTGGGTACCAGTCCATCGCGATCGCGGTCAAACGGACGGGAAGCTTTTGTGGGCTCATCGGTACACATTGAGAATGCACTAAGCGCATCGAAGCTACCCATAGAGTAGAAGTTGATCTCCTGAGCACCGCCACAGATAACCATTTTCTGCATCCCCTGTTTTATGAATATGTAGCCCAAACCAATAGCATGCGAACCGCTGGCACACGCGGCAGAAATGGTAAAGTTTATACCTTTGAGCTTGAAAATTACAGCAAGGTTCATAGTTACAGTAGAGTTCATTGCCTGAAAAATAGCGCTGGAGCCCAACAGGGTGGTATCCCTTTTTTCTTCTATTATTTTGTTGGCTTGAATAACTGCTTTTGCAGAACTATCGTTACCAAAAAGAATACCTACTTCGTTGTTTTCAAGGAAGTTCATGTCCACCTTGGCGGATTCTAAGGCTTCAAGTGTGGATATATAAGCAAACTCACCTTCTTCGGCTAAACCGGTGCGTAAACGACGGTCAAGCTTTCCTTTAAGTTGAGGTATTTCAAGTATTCCGGTAAGAGGTGAACGAAAACCTAACTCTTTGCGTATTTCTTCGATTCCAATACCAGATTTTCCATAATATAACGATTCTTTTACTTCTTCCAAATTTTTACCTATGCAGGAATAAATACCCATACCGGTTATAACAACTCTGTTTGCCATTGTTTTGTGTTTAGTTCTTAGGTATATAATCCCCCGTTTATAGAAATTACTTGGCCTGTAATGTAAGAAGCTTTTTTAGAAGCCAAAAAAACAACCAAATCGGCAACTTCCTCCGGATTTCCAAACCGATTGAGCGGTATAAGGTCCTTAAAGTCGTTTTCGTTAACGTCCAGGATCATTTCCGTATTAATATATCCGGGAGCCACACAGTTTACAGTAACATTTCTCTTGCCAACTTCTTGTGCCAGGGCTTTAGATGCGCCAATAATACCTGCCTTTGCTGCCGAATAATTGGTTTGGCCCGGCATTCCTCTAAGCCCTGATAGGGATACTACATTTATAATACGTCCAAAACGGTTGGTAAGCATATCTTTTAATAGTCGACGGGTAACATAAAAGAATCCTGATAGGTGAATATCTAAAATCTGA
>Ga0315273_10001560_pt1 | contig 26270 bp, 22 predicted proteins | sample YL17G02_0_MG_FD_205753 | JGI IMG/M metagenome (GOLD analysis project Ga0315273, IMG submission 205753) | Sediment microbial communities from Yellowstone Lake, YNP, Wyoming, USA - YL17G02_0 | ecosystem: Environmental > Aquatic > Freshwater > Lake > Sediment | place: USA: Wyoming | collected... | reverse complement strand
AAGGCGGGGGGTGGGGCAACGGCCGCAAGAGCGGGCTTCGCCCCGCCTGGCGGTTGACGGGGGGCGGGGGAGCGGATACCCTACGGGCAGCCATGAAGATCGCGGAGCTGCTCGAGGAGCTGGACCTGTCGATCGACGACGTGCGCTGGTACCTGGCCGCACTTCAGACCGAGCGCCTGCTGGCCCTCAAAGAATCGCCGCCGGAGATCACGCGCCTGCTGTGGTCCGGCGCGCTGGAGCGGGAGCTTTACAACATGGAAGAGCGCTTCCTGGCCGAGCAGGAGCAGGCGCTACGCAGGGGCCGCCGGGACGAGGCAGCGGTGCGCGAGCTGTTGTCGGAGGTCGCCCGGGCCCGCGCCCTGCGGTACGCCGAGGTCCGGCCCGGCCCATGAGCAAGCTCTGGCAGAAGGGCTACACCCTGGACGCGCTGATCGAGCGCTTTACCGTCGGCGAGGACTACCTGCTGGACCGCGGACTGGTCAACGCGGACTGCCTGGCCAGCATGGCCCACGCGGCCATGCTAGAGAAAATCGGGATCCTCACCCCGCAGGAAGGCTCGGCGCTGCACGAGGGCCTGGCCGAGATCGTTCGCCTGAACGAAGCGGGCGGATTCCGCATCGAGGCGGCCGACGAGGACTGCCACACCGCGATCGAGAACTTCCTGGCCGCCAGGCTGGGGGAGGCGGGCAAGAAGATCCACACCGGGCGCAGCCGCAACGACCAGGTGCTCGCCGCTCTGCGGCTGTACTCCCGGGCTTTCCTGCTGGAGTTCCAGCAGGCCGCGCTGGGGTTCGCGGAGACCCTCCTGGAGTTCGCCCGGCGGCACGAGATGGTCCCCATGCCGGGGCGCACCCATCTGCAATTAGCCATGCCCTCCTCCGTGGGGCTGTGGGCAGCGGCCTACGCCGAGGAGTTGTTGGACGACCTGATCCTGGCGGGCGCGGCCTACGAGTTGAACGACGCCTGCCCGCTGGGCTCGGCGGCCAGCTACGGCGTGCCCCTGCCGCTGGACCGGGAGCTGGTGGCCGAGCTATTGGCCTTCGCCCGCCTGCAGAACAACGTGCTGGCGGCCAACAACAGCCGTGGCAAGACCGAGTCGGTGATCCTGGACGCGGTGGAGCAGGTCATGCTCACTCTGAGCCGCCTGGCCCAGGACGTGATCCTGTTCTCCCTGCCCGAGTTCGGCTACTTCACCCTGCCGGAGGAGCTTTGCGCCGGCTCCAGCATCATGCCGCAGAAGCGCAACCCCGACCTGTTGGAGCTGGTGCGGGCCAAGGCGGCCGCGGTTTCCGCCCGCGGCCTCCAGGTCAAGTCGATCCTGCGCGCCATGCCCTCCGGCTACAACCGCGACCTGCAGGAGACCAAGGGGCCCTTCATCGAAGGCTGCGCCCTGGGCCTGATGAGCGTACGCGTCATGGACGTGCTCATGAGCCGGCTGGCGGTGAACGAGGACCGCCTGCTGGCGGGGTTCCGGCCGGAGATCTATGCCACCGACAGAGCTCTGGAGCTGGTAGCCGAAGGCGTGCCGTTCCGGGACGCCTACCGCCGGGTGGCCGCGGAGCTCCCCGCCCTCCAGCAGCGGGACCCCCGTGAGGCCATCGCCCGCATGAAGCACACCGGGGCCCCGGGGAACCTGCGCCTGGACGTGCCCCGGGGGCGCCTGGCCGAGCTGCGGGGGCTCAATGAGCGCCGCCGGCAGCAGGTAGAGCTCCGGCTCAAGGCCCTAGCCGGCTTCGACGTGCCCCTGTACCGCTGAAGGGCGGACAGGCGATGCGCCGCTACGTGCCCCTGGCCCGCAAGGTGAACCTCAACGCCATGCTCCCGGGGGGAGTCCCGGTCGCGGTGCGGCTTTTCGCCGACATCCGCCTGTACCGGGCCGACGGCGTGGAAGCCTTCTCGACATCACCGCCGAGGCGACCCAGCAGCGCAACAACATGCTGGTCGCGGCCGCGATCTTCGCGGGCATGGGGCTCAAGGTGGTGGAACGCCAGGAGCGCGTTTTCCACGACTACCCGGAGGGCACGGTCATCGTGAAGGAGATCTACCCGGGGCTGGCTGTGAATCGTGCACGACCCGGCCAAGAAATCGGAGACGATCAGCGACTCCGAGCTGTGCTTCGACTGCCACTCCAACGCCAACGAGCCGCACCCGTGCGGCGACAAGAACCCGTGGAGCGAGTTCCGTGACTACGAGTTCTTCCCGTACCGTCCCTAGGCTGCGGCGCGCGGCCCAGGCCGCGCTGCTAGGCCTGGCGGTGCTCGCCTCCTGCAGCACCGTCGGTGCTCCCGTCCGTCCTGCCGAAAAGCTCGTCCCCGGCTCGTCTGCCCCAGGGGGCCGGGGGACTGCCCATGACCTGTGCGCGGCTGCGGCAGACGGGGACCTGGCCCGGGTGAAATCGATCGTGAAGCAGAGCCCGCGTCTGGTCACGGCCGTGGATGCGGCTGGCTGGAGCGTGTTGAACTACGCCGCCTGGTCCGGGCAGAAAGGGGTCTTTGACTACCTGGCTGCCCGGGGCGGGCTGACCAACCTGTTCACCGAGGCCGCCCTGGGGCCCTGGCCAGCTTTCGTGAAGAGGATGCAGACGCATCCCGCCGCGGTGCAGGACCGCGATTTACGTCAGCAGGCGACCCCGCTCCTTTGGGCGGCGCGCGCCGGCAACGCCGCCGCCGGTGAGTACCTGCTGGCCTTAGGCGCTGAGGTCGACGCGGCCGACCGCGAAGGAAATACGGCCTTGCACTTCGCGGTGTCCCGGGGGGATGCCCAGCTCTGCCGGGCCCTGCTGCAAGCCGGGGCCGCCGCGGGGGCTGCCGACCGGCGCGGGCGGACGCCGCTGTACCTGGCCTGCGCCGGCGGCCCGTTCGAGCTGATCGAGCTGCTGCTCGACCGGGGGGCGCCTATCGCGGCCGCGGACCAGGACGGCGATACACCCCTGCATGCCGCCGCCGCCCGGGGAAGCTTCGAGATCTGCGAATACCTGCTGCAGCGAGGAGCTCCCGCGGGGGTGAAAAACCGCCGCGGCCAGACCGCGCGCAACCTGGCCATTGCCGGCGGCCACAGAAAGCTGGCCGAGATGCTTAAGGAGAGACCATGAGACTCAAAGCCGTGTTTCCCGTCGTCGTATTGCTGTTCACTGCCGCAGGCATCCTGTTCGCCGCCCCCGGCTTGCGCTGGTCCACCTCGCTGGATACGATCGTCAGTACCGGCGACACCCGCTATTTAATGGAAGAGCCGGCGGGAGGGTTCAGCAGCGAGCTGATCTTCCCACTGAATACCCTCATGGCGGGGGTGACGATTCGGCGTGACCTGAGCGGTGCCCGCCCGGGCTCCTATCTCGAGGCCCAGGTGTCCACCAACCTGCTAGCCCCTTTCGGAAAGATGATGGACTACGACTGGTGGATGTACCCTGGCTATCCGAAGGTGCCGTGGAGTTACACCGAGTCGGATGCGCGCCTGTTCGGTGTATCGGCTGCTCTGTACTGGAAACCAGTGCTTGCCAACCATAGTTGGGGGAATTTCGGTGCGTCGTTTGGCTACCGTTTCAAATACTATTACCAGGAAGCGATAGGCTTCAACGGTTGGCAGTACGCCGATGTGTATATCGATGCCGTGAATGATGCGGAGGACGGATGGTATACCATGGCAGTTGGGGTCGACGACCCCAGGCTAGGGATTACCTACTGGGTAATGTACAACTTCCCGACAGCGGGTCTTTCGTTGACCTTGAAACCACAGGCCGGATTCTCCCTTCATGGCGAAGCTGGCTTAGCCGTTGCTTACGCGTCCGACGAGGACGACCACGTTCTGCGTAACAAGCTGTCCACAGCTTCCGGACTGGGCTTCGGTGGATACCTGGATCTATCCGTGCGGTTCACCTGGGGAAATCCGAATGCACGTTTACATCCGTTCATTGCCCTATCGGCAAATGCCCTGGCCCTCAAGGCGAACGTCCTGCAGAAGCAAACATGGTATGGCGACGATCCTGCTTCGACATCGGTCATCGAGCAACCGGGTGACAGCATCACAGGTCTGGACCACCAGATTTCCACCCGCCAGTTCGGCGTAGCCCTGACGGGCGGAATCGAATTCTGAACCGAGTTTTCCTTGACCCTCGCGGTAGGGTATTCTATAATTGCCGGAAGGAAAGAGGTATGAAGAAAAACATCATCATTCTATTGGTTCTGTTTGGGTTGTTCGGTTCTCTGGCCGTCTATGCGGCGCCGCAGATCGCGGTGCTGGATACGGTCCTCGCCGCCGGAATCGATCCCGCGGCCGGAGCCCTGGTGACGAGCAAGATCGAGGAGGAGTTCGTCAACCAGAAGAAGTATAAGGTCCTCGACCGGGCCAACATCGAACGGGTCCTCGGGGAGAAGGAATTCCAGCTGAGCTCGGGGATCGTCAAGAACGAGGAGATCCGGCAGGCCGGTGAATACCTGGGCGCGGACTTCGTGGTGGTGGCCAGCGTCTCCCGCATCGGGCAGACGTTCATGATTTCCGCCAAGATGATCGACGTGAGCTCGGGCGAGATCGCCGCCCAGACCTCCGCGGAGCGAGCCGGCAAGATCGACCTGCTGCTGGAGATCGCCAGGGAGGTGGGCGTGCGGCTGGCCGGGACAGCGGTGAACGTCGGCAGCGGGGAAGAGCCGGTTGCGAAATCGAAGACTAAACCGGTCGTGGAAGAACCGGTCAAGGAGCCGGAACCCAAGCCGGTTAAGGAGAAAAAGACCAGCGAGCCCATCCAGCCGAGCCGTTACGTGGTGGGCGTGCGAGCGGGCCTCAACTTGGCAACGGTAGCGGGGGATGATTGGTACTGGTACTATACGGATGATTGGGGCTTGTATCCTGAAAACGTTCCATATTCCATGATGGGTATCAACGCAGGGGGGTTTTTTGAGCTCAACCTAGGCAGAATGTTAAGTTTTGGAATGGAGGTGTTATACTCCCAAAAAGGTTACAGCTACGACCTCGACGATTGGTGGTATGATGGTTTTAGTACGCTTTACTACATGGGAATTGCCACGAACGTGTGGACCTTTAAATACTTCGAAGTCCCAGTATATATAAAGTTGCGTCTGCCGGGTAGAATCAGTCCCTACGTCTCCCTGGGTGCCTCTTTGTCAATTCTGCTGGGGGCAACCGTAGAAAGTAGTTATACGGATCCTTACTGGCAAGATGTCAAAGACACCACCTCGATCTATGGTAATCCCGCCGACCTCAGCGATCTTGGTTTGGAGCTCAATTCCATAGATGCCGGAATCCTGCTCGGTGCCGGCGTGGACGTCACACTGGGACGCTTGCTGCTGAACATCGATGCCCGCTACACTCTAGGGCTGATGGACGTTTCGGCAGGGGATTTGGCCTCTCCCATGACCAACGGCGTGTTCGCCATCACGACAGGATTGGGTTTCCGGCGCTGATCAATTTTCACGGGAGAAAATAGTACCCGGGGACACCGTGCAAGCCGGTGTCCCCTTTTTTCGGCAGGACCTCGCCAGCCTCCAATACTTTCGGACTATTCAGACAACACTGTTGCCGAGAAACTCTGGTAACCATCTACGCCAGCCGCCAGCTCCCGCAGCATAGCGCGCGTGACCCCCTTGTGGATCGTGTGCGGGGAGGTGACCGAGGCGGCGGCCACCAGGGTGCCTAACTGCTGGGCGGCCGGCAGGGGCTGGCCTGCGGCAAGGCCAGCCAGGATGCCGGCGAAGTGGGCGTCCCCCGCGCCGCTGGTGGACGCCACGCGCACGCTCAGGGCGGGGCAGTGGTGGACGGCGGCGCAGTCCCAGCACCAGCTGCCGGCGGCCCCGTCCGTGACGGAGAGGCGCAGCGCGGGGTGTTCGCCGGCGAGCGCGGCGATCGCGGCGGCGGCCAGCTCGGCGCGCCCGGAGGGGTCAGCGGGAAGCCGGGCGGCCAACCCCGCGGCGGCCAGGGCCTCTTCCAGGTTCACTCCGAGCAGGTCCACCCGCTGCAGCAAGCCCCTCTCCCGCACCGCGGGCATCTCCCCCAGGGTGAAGCTGGCGGCGCGCAGGAAATCGTGTTCACCCCCCAGCTCCAGGAGGCGGAGGCGGGCCGCGAGCGGCACCTCAGGCTCGGCCAGGGCGATGCCCCGGCCCCTCCAGGCGGCGAAGTCGGGGGCGGCGGCCTCGACCGAGGCGGGCTCCGCTGCGGCGCAGGCCGAGTCGGCGGTGGTCAGGTTCCCGCCCGTGCCGTCGGGGTACAGGAAGCAGAACGAGAACAGGGTCGGGCGGTTCGGGAGCGTGTTCACATGCCGCAAGTCCAGCCCCACTTCCGCCATTTCACGGCGCAATTCCCGTCCCACCTCGTCATCGCCCAGCCTACTAACGGGGAGCACGGCGATCCGCTTCCCGAGCAGGGCCTTCACGTAGTGGCAGACGATGTGCAGCTTGCAGTAGTCGCGGCGGTCCAGGAAGCGGCCGCTGCGGCTCTCCTCGCGGCCCAGGGTGTGGTCGCCGTCCAGCAGGAAGAAGCTCCCGGAGCCGATACCGCCGGTCCCGATCAGCGCCTGATAGCGCAGGGGACGGTCCGCCGGGATGCGCAGGATGCCGCCGCTCACAGCCCCAGGTCCCACTCGGGGTGCAGGCTGATGGGGTGGGTGGCCGTCTCGACTGTGGCGGTGAGCAGCGCATCGGGATGCCGGGACAGCAGGGTGATCGGGTACTCCGGGTCCGGCTCGCTGAACAGGGCCACCCGCAGGGCGGTCTGCTTCCAGGCGCCGGTGTCGGAGAACAGGCGTACTTTCTTGGCCGAGAGGCATTCCTTCAGGCCCAGGGTCACGGACAGGGGAGGCACGAACTGCCAGGCCGTCCCGAAGGTGCGCTGGGCCAGGGCCAGGATCGTGTCCCAGTTGTTCTCCTGTACCCGCACGGTGGAGGCGGCCAGGTCCTCCAGGCCGATGTGCGAGTAGGGGTGGCGGCGGGCCTGGTTGTAGGCGATGTGCCCGTCCTGCCCCCAGCCGCCGTAGGTCAGCTCGATGGGAGCTGCGGCGACCGCGACGGCGATTCTCTCGACATTGTCCGCGCGCGGCCAGTGCCGGTTGCCCTCGGGCACGGCCAGCTCGGGGTCCACGGGGGCGTAGAAGTGACGCTCCATGAAGCCGCGGAAGCTGTAGGGGTGGGCGCGCGGCAGCTCCCGGCCCTGCCAGTCCAGGCACTCGTCCATGTGAAACACTACAAAGCGCTTCAGGGAAACCCTCTCCCTGTTCACCAGGTCGGTAAAGGGCTTGTACCAGCAGCTCGGGCCGCACGGGATGATGGCCCGGAAGCTCTCCCCGTTGGCCCCAGCCGCCCGGATCGCCTCTACCAGCTCCCGGGCCATCAGGTCGCCCATGGCGGCGGAGTCCTTTACCAGCCGGAAGGGAATTTTCCGGGCGGGGTGCTTCTGCAGCTCGGTGTACGGAATGCGGCACCACTCGTAGAGCTGTTTGGGGCTGATCACGGGCGCACCTCCAGCCCCGGGATGTGGCGCAGGGCGTTCTGGTAGTAGACTTTCTTCAGCACCCGGTCAGGCAGACCCAGGCCGTAGATGCGCCAGCGGGAGTGCCCCCAGCGGCCCACGTAGTCCGGGTACTCGAAGTACTCGTCGCGCGTCTCCAGGAAGCGGAAGTAGCAGCGGTACACCGCCGGGTCGCAGGGCATGTCGGTGCCGAACAGAATGCGGTCCTGGTAGCGGACGAAGAAGTCGCGGGCGGTGAAGGGCTGCCGGCCCAGCTCGTCCATCCGGGCGGAGAAGTCCACCACCGCGTTGGGGTGGGCGTCCAGGAAACGGGCGACCCAGGCCAGGTCCTCGGGCAGATTGGCCACGTGCGCGCACTGGAAGCGGGTGCGGGGGTGGGCGGCGATCAGGCGGCCGCGCTGCGCGAGCAGCTCCATCTTGTCGAAGGGGGAGCCCAGGAAGCTCCAGCCCGGGGCGTCGGTCAGGGTCAGGTAGTGCTCGTTGGCCGCGTCGATGGGCAGGAAGAAGCCCACCGGGTCGGAGGTGTGGATGAGCACGGGCAGTCCCAGCTCCCCCGCGCGCCTCCAGACCGGGAACAAGCGCTCGTCGTCCACGGGGATCATGGCGCCGTCGTTGTCGCGGAAGCGCAGGCCCAGCTCCTTGGTGATCTTCAGCCCCAGCGCTCCGGCCCGCGCGTCCGCCTCCAGCCGCTGGATGCAGAGGTCCACCCACCGGCGCGGGTCTGCGGAGGGGTTCTCCTGGGTCTTGAACAGGGCGAAGTCGTCCCAGCGGGCGAACTCGGACATGGTGAAGCAGGCGAAGCGCCTCGGGTGCGGGCGCACGTAGCCGTCGAGGTAGAAGGACAGCTCGCGCCTGCGGATGGAGTAGCCCGTCTCGTCGAAGGGCAGGCTCACGTTCCCGGTCACGTTCAGGAACACGGCCACCCCTGCCGCGTCCATGGCCGCGAGCATTTCGGCGGCCGGCCGGTCCCCGAAAAGATGGTTATGCGCGTCCACGACCGGATAGCGGGCCCTGTCGGGCAGGTGTTCCGGGACGCGCAGCAGGCTTTTCGGCTTGAACTCGCGCAGGCTTAGCTCGTTCACGACTCCCTCTCCCCGCCTTACAGCGCCACGGCGCGGATACCGGTCTGCTCGCAGAAGTCGGCCAGGGCCGGGTACAGCTCCTCCCCGTAGCCCAGGCAGGCGTACTCGTTGGTCCAGTTCTCCAGCAGGGCCTCCATGTCGCAATGCGCGGTCACGAAGCCGTGGGGCCAGAAGGGGATGCCGCACTCCTCCAGGCGGCCCTGGAGCTGCGAGGCCGGGGGCTCGAAGATCGAGCAGCGCGCGAGGACCATGCGGAACTCGCCGTTGACGCGGCCCAGGCGGGCCAGCACGCCCTCGCCGACCTTGCAGACCAGCCTCACCGACAGGCCCCCGGCCTGCCCCTCGGTGGGGATCCCGTGCTCGGCGAAGCCCGCCGGCCCGAGCTTCCCTGCCAGGGAGGGGGGCACTGCCCCGTCGCCGATGATCTTGATCTCGCGGGATTTCGTGTCGAGGTGCTGCAGGTCGCCGTAGTACACCCGCTGCCTGCTCAGCAGGGTGAGCAGGTACACGGACAGCGCCGTGTTGAAGTCCCCCAGGGTGGAGGTGCCGACCCCGTCCTCCAACATCATGCTCTGGGCGAAGCAGGTAGCCGCGTAGTCGTCGCCCAGGCCGGGGAAGGACTGGATCGTGTAGAAATCCCAGCCCTCCTTTTCGACGAACCCCTTGATGGCCAGGTACAGGCGCAGGGAGCGTTCGTTGGCCAGGCTTTCCGGGGGCTTCCTGCCGAACAGCTTCACCAGGCGCGGCTCCAGGGCAGCAAGCGTCGCGGCCGGAAGCTCCCGGGCCCGGCGGATCAGCTCCGTGGTGTCCCGGGTGTCGATGTCCACCCCGAACACGCGCATCCACTGGGAGGGGTCGGCCACGCCGCAGGTCTGCCCCATGCCGCGGCCGCCGAAGGCCCCGAGCGTGGCCAGGTTGAGGCGCCGGCGCAGGTGGGCGGCCCTGCACCAGGAAGCCAGGCGGGCGATCGAGGCCGCGTCGTCGGCGGCGCCGTACACGAAGCGGTGGGGGATGCCCACCTCCAGGAGGCCGCCGTGCATGACCAGGCCGCCCACCGGGCGCCAGCCCTGGGAGCCGGGGTGGGTCCACAGCGCGACCGCCTTGCCGCTCAGGGCGAAATCCCGGACCGCGCCCACCAGGTGCGCGGCCCAGACCCAAGTTCCGGAGAACAGGACCACGCAGTCCACCGCGTCGGCCTTTTTCATCTCGGCCAGGGCGGCACGGGCTTCGGCCTTGCTCGCGATCACCAGGGGGTACTCCGCCAGCTGGAAGCCGAGCTGCCGCAGTGCGGCCTTCGACGCCGCGACGAGCCGCTCGTCGATGAAGGGCGCGCCCAGCGGGTCCTGGAGTCCTTCCTTGTGCACCCCGTACACGATGAACCCTACGGTCGGCTGGATCACGGGGAGCCTCCTCGTCGTTTCCACGCGTTCTAGCATAGCGGGAATGTTTGCGCACGGCAAGGACGGATAGGGTGCGGATGAGGTATAATAGCGCGGTCATGGAAGCACAAGAACTGAATCTGCTGGGCGGCTACGGCCCCTGGGCCGAGGGGGTTGCGGGGACGCCGGGGCGGCTGTCGTTCGAGAGGGTGATGAAGAGCGGCAGGATCCGCCTTCCGGAATGGAAGAAGCAGGGCAGGGCGGTCGTGCGCGAGCTGCTCGAGCCTCCTGCGGCGGACCAGACGGTGCGCGCCCGGACGGTACGGCGCTACGTGTACGACGGCCTGGACGTGGAGGAACTCACCTGGCAGCTTCCCTTCGGCCCGCCCACCGAGGCGGTGTATCTGAAGCCGGAGGGGGCCGAAGGGCCGCTGCCCGGCGTGCTGGCCCTGCACGACCACGGCGGGGTCAAGTACTTCGGCAAACGCAAGATCGTGCGCACGGGCGACGAGGTGCACCCCTTCCTGCGGACGCACCAGGATCGCTACTACGGCGGGGCCGCCTGGGCCAATGAGCTGGCCCGCCGCGGCTACGGGGTGCTGGTGCACGACGTGTTCCCCTTCGGCAGCCGCCGCATCCTGGCCTCGGAGGTTCCCGCCCACGTGGCGGAACGCCTGCTGGCCGCCCCCGACGCGGTCCGGGAGCTCCGCTTCGAGGACCTCACGCCCGGGCGCTGCCTGGAGGACGTCGACGTGCCCGCCGAGGAACCCGCCGAGCGTCTGGCCCGCTACGAAGCCTTCGCCCGCCGGCACGAGGAGGTGGCGGCGCGGTCCCTTTTCGCCCTGGGCACCACTTTTCCCGGCGTGGTCCTGGCCGAGGACCTGGCGGCGCTGGGGGTGCTGGCCGCCCGCCCCGACGTGGACCCGGACCGCCTCGGCTGCTGCGGGCTTTCCGGCGGGGGCCTGCGCGCCTGCTTCCTGGCGGGGTTGGACGACTCGATCGACTGCGCGGTTTCCGCCGGCTTCCTGAGCACCTGGAAGGACTTCGCCCTGCACAGCGGGTTCACCCATACCTGGGCCCTGTTCGTCCCACGGCTGGCGCGCCAGCTGGACTTTCCCGAGGTGCTGGGGCTGCGGGTGCCGCTGCCCAGCCTGGTGCAGACCTGCGAGCAGGACCCCTTGTTTCACCTGGAGGAGTCCCTGCGGGCGGGGAAGATGCTGCAGGAGATCTACCGCCGGGCCGGCGCGCCGGAGGCCGTGCGCGTGAGCCGGTTCCCGGGGGAGCACCGCTTCAGCCGGGACATGCAGGCCGAGGCCTTCGCCTGGCTGGACCGCTGGCTGGGAGCCTGAAGCTGCCACCCCAGGAGCCGCATATGCCTGTAACCGTGTTCGCCTTCTCCTGCCACCCCGACGACATCGAGTTCATGATGGGCGGGACCCTGTTCCTGTTGAAGCGGGCGGGCTGCGCGCTGCACTACATGAATCTAGCCGACGGCAGCTGCGGCAGCACCGAGTTGGGGCCGGCGCAAACCGCGGCCAAACGCCGCGGGGAAGCCCAGCACGCCGCGACCCTGCTCGGCGCGGAGTTCCACGAGAGCCTGGTGCCGGACCTGGAGGTGTTCTATACCCCGCAGTTGGTGCGCCGCGCCACGGCGGTCATGCGCGCGGTGAAGCCGGACATCCTGCTGCTGCCTTCCCCAGAAGATTACATGGAAGACCACATGAACACCAGCCGGGTAGGGGTGACCGCCGCCTTCTGCCGCGGCATGCCCAACTTTGCCACCCTCCCGCCCGTGCCGCCCACCTTCCAGGACGTGGCCCTCTACCACGCGCTGCCCTACGGGCTGGCCGATGGGCTGCGCCGGCGCATCGAGCCGGACTTCTGCGTGGACATCTCCCCGGTGATCGAGGACAAGCAGGCCATGCTCGCCTGCCACGAGAGTCAGAAGAAGTGGCTGGACACCAGCCAGGGTCTGGACAGCTATCTGATCGCGATGCGGGACATGAGCGCCGAGGTGGGGCGCCGGTCCGGGCGGTTCCGCTTCGCGGAGGGCTGGCGGCGGCACTCCCACTTGGGGTTCTCGGCCCGCGACATCGACCCGCTGGCCGAGTTGCTGAAGGTTCACTAGGTCGTGCCTCCCAGTTCGTTAAAATAGAAAAGACACGAAAAAAGGGATTGACAGAAGCCCGTACATACCCCATAATATTAGTCATTCGAATGACTACAGAGCAGTTGTATGAATGAGGTTGTTAGATACACGCCGCTATATCTTCAAGTAAAAGATTTGATACTCAAAAAAATCGTAGAGGGGCGTTACGCGCCGGGTAGTGTAATTCCCAGCGAGCCAATTCTGGCGAAGACACACGGCACCAGTACCTCAACCATTCGGCAGGCGATCAATCTCCTGGTTGCGGAGGGTGTGCTATCCAAAAAACAAGGCAAGGGCACATATATTATTGAAAACAAGGTCATGCTGACCTTTTTGTCCTGGATTGGAGAAACCCCCCGAGGGTCAGCGATTCTCAGTGAGCTCATTGACCGATTTGAGAAAAAAAACCCGAATATTTCGATCAAGGTCATCCCCACCACGTACGCGAGCACTCGAGAGGATCTGCTGCGGCTTATCACCAACGGAAACGCTCCGGACGTCGCCCAGATCGTGTCTCCCTGGACCACCTACTTCGCCTCCATGGGCGCCTTCTCGCCTCTTGAAGAGTATCTGAGCGAGGAGAATCTCGGCAGCCGGTTTTTCGACAAGGACCTAGCGGGAGGCACCTACAACGGCAAGATCTATTCCGTGGCCTGGGGGTTATGCCCGCTGGCCTTGATTGCGAACAAGGGGGTGCTGAAGGACGCCGGAGTCACGCTGGGGCGAGCGCCCATGACTCTGGATCAATTCGAAGCCCTGTGTGCGGCCATGAGCCGTAGCTTCGCGGCCTCCGAGCGGTATTGCTACGGACTCAACGTTCGGCACGACGAAACGGACTTCCTGCGCATCTACACGTTTCTCCAGGCGTTCGGCGGCGAATTTGTGGACGACAGCGGGCGGATCGTTTTTGACTGCGCTGAGAATGTCGCTGGGTTTGGCTGGATCAAAAAATTTCTCGAGAGCAACAGGATTTTTACCGGGGACATCTATTCGATCCGGGACCGGTTCGCACGCAACGAGATCGCTTTTATCACCGATGGACCTTGGATCAAATATATCCTGGAGGAGCTGACGGGGAAAGATTTCGATCAAAACTTCGAGGTGGTCCTCAACCCTACCAACAAGAACCTCAAGTCGATGACCTGGAACTACAACCACGCCCTGGCCATATGCTCCCAAAGCCGGAATAAACATTTCGCTGGCAGTTTTATCGATCAGGTGACCAACGATGTCGAGCTCAGCGATTACTATTTTTCGACTGTGGGTCACCTGCACTCGAATCGAGACCGTCTTCAGGATCCGGTTTTTCAAGGTGACTTCTTCAGGGCGTTCCTCGCTCAACTGGAGAATGCGAAGTGCATCAACGCCCATAATCCTATGTTCGAAAAGGCCATGGTCCTCGCCATGGACGCGGTCAAGAAGATCCTTTTCGAAGGTGCGGACATCAAGAAGGAGCTCACCGAAAAGGAGTACTACCTGAACATGCTATACTACGGGTGAACAAGGAGGTACGACGGCAGAGATCTAACGAAAAAGTGGGTTTACTCATTTCACGAAACGTCCCGGCAGGAGCCGTGGAAAAAGCCAGATGAAAAGGAGAACAGACGATGAAAAAGACAGGCATCATTCTCATGGCGGTCGTTCTCGCGATTCTGATCGCCGCCCCGCTGTTCGCGCAAGGCACGAGAAAAGCGGGAAAGGATCTCAAAATCGTGTATGTCTGCAAAATGCTCACTCACCCCTGGTTCCAGGAGGAGGAAAGAGGGGCCAAGGCGATGGCCGATAAGCTCGGCATCACCTATATCGGCATCGACGCGAACCTGGACGACGAAGCCTTCATGCAGGGCATCGAAAGCGCCATCGCCCAGAAGGCCGCCGGCATCATGTTCTGCATCACCGACCAGGCCATGGGGCCGACGGTAACCGATCGCTTGAAGGCCGTGAAAATCCCCTACGTCACCATCAACGACAACGTCAAGCAGAGCGACGGCAAGGATGCGCCGCATGTCGGAATCGACACGTACGGGGCCTGCAAGGCCGGCGGGGTCGTCATGGCCAAGCTCGCCCAGAAGCGCGGTTTCTTCAAGCCCGGAAACGTGGTCAAGATCATGAGCGTGGATGTGTCCTTCAAGACCTTCCTGCACGAGCGGACCGTCGGCTACCAGGATGGGATAATTGAGAACTCGCCTCTCAAAAAAACCGACATCATCGCCCAGGACAACGAGACGGGAATGTTCGAACAGGTTCTGCCCGTCGCCCAGTCGATCATTAATTCCAACCCGAAGGTCACCCACTGGCTGGTGACCGGCCTGAACGACGACAGCGCCGTGGCGCCGCTGCGGGCGTTCGAGGAAGCCGGGTTCAACATGGACAACGTGATCGCCTGCGGCCTGGGCGGGTACAGCCTGTCCTCCGACGAGTTCAAGAATGGCAACAAGAACTACCTGACGATCAAGCTGCAGCCCCAGGCGCACGGCAGCGAGGGAGTGCGCGTCCTGTTCGAGAACCTCGTTCAGGGAAAGGCGCTCAAGGGTTTCACGCCTACCTCGGGCGTCGTGGTCGGCTTCGACGATTGGACGAAGTACACCTGGGATTGACAAGCCAAGATTGACCGCATTCAGGAGATTCGGGGGCGGCTTTCGCCCTCGAATCTCTTCTGCCAGGTACACGGGGAAGCGAGCGCTATGGAAAATGTTGTTCTGAAATCCAGCGGAATCAACAAATGGTTCGGCGGTGTGCATGCTCTGGCGGACATGAGCTTCGAGCTGCGCCAGGGGGAAGTCCACGCTTTGGTGGGCGAGAACGGGGCAGGCAAGTCCACCTACATCAAAATCCTGAGCGGGGTGTATAAAAAAGATTCCGGCACCAACGTTTTCAATGGCCAGGAAATCAATTTCCACACTACGATAGAAGCCCGCCGTGCCGGAATCGGGATGGTTCCCCAGTTGATCGAGCTCGCGCCGAAACTGACGGTGGCGGAGAACATCTACATGGGGGTCTATCCTGCGGCGAAGCTGGGCATCGTAAACTGGAAAGAGCTGTACGCCAGCGCCGAAAAACTCGCCAAGATCTTCGAGATGGAAAACCTGATCCGCCTCCCGGTGGAAAAGCTGGGCACCGGGCACCAGCAGCTTATCGAGATCCTGAAGACCTTGATCTACGACACCAAGATCATCGCCTTCGACGAACCCACGGCGGCGCTCTCCGACGAGGAGACGAACAGGCTGTTTGAGCTGATTCGGAAGCTGAAGGCGCAGGGTATCTCCATAATCTACGTCAGTCACCGGCTGGACGAGCTTTTCCAGATCGCCGACCGGATTACCGTCCTCAAGGATGGCGCCTATATCGGCACGCGTTCCGTCAAAGAAGTCTCGAAGGGGGAGATCGTTTCGATGATGGTCGGAAGGGACCTGGACCTATACGGGGTCGACCACCGCAAGAAAGGACGGACCGAAGAGGTCCTCTTCGAGGTGCAGGGACTGAAGGCCGCGAACAATGTAAACGACGTGAGTTTCAAGGTACGCAAGGGGGAGATCGTCGGCTGCTTTGGAATGGTCGGCTCCGGCAGAACCGAGACCATGATGGCGATTTTCGGGGAAACCGAACTGACCGGGGGCCGGATCCTTCTGCGGGGGGAAAAGGTGGAGATACGGTCGCCCATCCAGGCGGTCAAGCAGGGGATTGGGCTGGTGCCCGAAAACCGGATCACCCAGGGGGTCATCCTGATCGCTTCCATCCGCAACAACATCACTCTTCCTTTCGTGTACAAGCTGGCCCGCCGGCGAGGGGGCTTGATCAACATGAAAAAGGAAGAGACGATCGCCAGGCAATACATCGCCGCTCTTAAGATGAAAGCACCGAGCGAGAAAACCAGGGTTTCCACCCTCTCGGGCGGCAATCAACAGAAGGTTTCCATAGCAAAATGGCTGGCCACCCGCAGCGACGTGATTATATTCGACGAGCCCACCCATGGCATCGATGTCGGGGCCAAGGCCGATATCTACCAGCTGCTGCGGGAGCTTTCGGACGAGGGCAAGGGCATCGTCCTGGTTTCCTCGGAACTCCCGGAAGTGCTTAATGTCTGCGACCGAATCCTGGTTTTTCGGGACGGAAAGATCGTTCATGAATTCGAACAGACCAAAGGGCTGACCGAAGAAGACGTCATTCGCTATGCCCTGGGTTGATATCAAATTCAGCAAGGATGGCTAAAATGATCGCATCAGCGCAAAAAACCAGATCCACGGTCATGAGCGTGATCAACCAGCTGCGGATGCTCCTGGTGCTGATCGGGCTGGTCGTCATTTTTTCGATTCTCTCACCCCATTTCCTCAGCGCCAACAACTTCTCGGCGATCGGTCTGACGATATCGGTCATCGGGATCGTGTGCATCGGCCAGTCCATAGCGCTGCTCACCGGGGACTTCGATCTGTCGGTTGGCTCGGTGGCGGGGTTCTGCGGAATCGTGGTGGCCCAGTTGACCAAGACCTACGGGATGTACCCCCTGATGCTGGTCATTGGGATCGGCTTGGGCGCCCTGATCGGGCTCACCAACGGCCTGCTGGTAGCGAAGGCCAAGGTCAACGCCCTGATCACCACTCTGGGCATGATGACCATATTCCAGGGCGCGACCTTTCTGGTGAGCAACGGGTTCGCGGTGGGCGTCAACGCGGCGGATTTCCGGTTCCTGGGCACGACGCAGATCTTCGAGATCCCGCTGCCCATCATTATCCTGGTGCTCCTGTACGTGATCTTCTATTTCATTCTGCGCTACACCGTGTTCGGAAGGTACGTGTACAGCATCGGAGGCAATGCCACGGCGGCGCGCCTGTCGGGGATCAACGTCGACCGGATCCGCATCTGGGTGTTCGTCCTGCTGGGCGCCCTCTCCTCGTTCGGCGGGATCCTCCTGGCTTCCCGCCTCGGATCGGCCCAGACCACGGCGGGAAACCTGTATCCGCTGAACTCCATCGGCGCCTGTGTACTGGGCGGCATCGCGATCACCGGCGGCGTAGGCAATCTGTTCGGCGCGCTGATCGGCGTCGCGATCATCGGCGTGCTGCGTTCCGGACTGATCATGGTCAACATGCCCTCTTATTACCAATGGGTGGCCAACGGGATCGTCCTCATCCTCGCTGTCTACCTGGATACCCGCAGGCGCCGTTGAGCTGGAAACCATGACTTCGCGTGCGCGTGTTGTCAAGGCTTTGAACCACGAGGAACCCGATCGGGTGCCGGTTGATTTCGGGGCCACGGGACAGACCGGGATCAGCGCGAGCACCCTGTACCGCCTGCGGGCGGCTCTCGGTTTACAGGAGAAGCCCGTCACCGTAATCGAGCCTTTCCAGCTCCTGGGCGAGGTGGAGCAGGACCTGCGGGACCTCCTGCGGGTGGACGTGATCGGCCTCTGGAACCCGGTCAACATGATGGGGGTGCGGAACGCTGCCTGGAAGCCGTGGCGGATGGGTGACGGAACTCCGGTGCTCATGGCCGGCGAGTTTGCCTACCGGGAGGCGCCCGACGGCGCAGTCCTGGCGTTTCCCCAAGGGGATACCACCGTACCGCCGAGCCTGAAGCTTCCCGCGGGCGGCTGCTTCTTCGACAACATCGACCGCGCCCCTCCCTGGGAAGAAACCGACCTCGATGCCCGACGGGATTTCCAGGACCTGTTCGGCATGTATGGCGACGAGGAAGCCCGGTATCTCGAAAACGAATCGAAGCGGCTTTACGACGAAACGAGCTACGCCGTCATCATGAACTTCGGCGGCGGCGGTTTCGGGGACGTCGCGGTCCTTCCCGGGCCGTGGGAAAAACACCCTCGCGGCATCAGAAAGCTCGATGATTGGTACGTGGCTCATCTGCTGTACCCTGAATATATAAAGGAGCTATTCGGCCTGCAGGCCGAAATCGCGCTGAAGAACCTCCAGATACTCAGGCAGGCCGTGGGCGAAAGGATCCAGGTCATCAACATCAGCGGCACCGATTTCGGCAGCCAGAATGGGGAGATCATCTCCCCCGATTTGTACCGCACCTTCTATAAGCCCTGCCATAAGCTCCTGAATGACTGGGTGCACGGGAACACCGGCTGGAAGACGCATTTCCACTGCTGTGGGTCGATCGCGCGGCTTCTGGACGACTTCATTGAGGCGGGGGTCGATGTGCTCAACCCCGTGCAGTGTTCCGCTAGGGGATGGACCCGCAGACCCTCAAGGCGCGCTACGGCGCGAAGCTCGTTTTCTGGGGCGGCGGCGTCGACACCCAGAGGACGCTGCCGTTCGGAACCCCGGAGGAAGTCCGCTACGAGGTGCAGGAACGGCTGCGCGTGTTATCCCAGGGCGGGGGGTTCGTGTTCAACACCATCCACAACGTCCTGGCCGGCACGCCGGTGGACAATCTGCTCGCGCTGTTCGCCGAGCTGCGGGAATTCAACGACGTAAGGAGAAAGACATGACTTCCAGGCAACGATTCATGAAGGTTTTCAGGGGCGAGCTCCCCGACCGGGTACCCGTGACCTTGTTCCTCGCCGATCAAGGGCACTTCTTGAACCAGATGTACCCCGACGTCGACCCTTGGGACTTCGACACCCTGCAGATGAAGGTGCTGGAAATCCAAAAACAGCTCGGGGTGGACGTCTTCGTGCGCCTCCTGTACGGAATCTGCGATCCCCTGAACCTCATCTACGGCGGCCTCGACGTTTCCCAGAGCACCGACAGCTGGAACGTCCAGATGGAAAAGGTCCGGAACGAAAACACCCTGATCGAACGGGCGACCATCCGCACCCCTGAAGGCACTCTTACCCAGGATTTTTCCATCAATGAAATTCGGCCGGGTACCTACATGTACGCCTGCACCAAGCAGCCCATAGAAAGCCCGAAACACCTGGACATGGCCCGGAAGTACGAGCCGACGATGCCTGCGGAATGGCCGAAAAAGGTGAAGGACCGGGTGCAGCGGATGAAAAAGGCGATCGGGGAGGACGGGATCGTCGGCACCTGGAGCCCCCACGGCCCTTTCAACAACTGCTCTTTGCTGATCGACTTGAACACCCTGTATTCGATGTTCCTGGTAGACTATGGGTATTACGAGGAGCTCATCACCTTCGCCTTCGAGCGGAGCCTGCCCTATGCGAAAGCCCTGGACGAAGCCGGCGTGGACGTACACTGCGTCGGCGGCAACGTTCCGGGCGGGTTTCTCGGGAAACGCACCTACGACGAGTTCATCCTGAAGTTCGAGAAGCGTTACATCGACTTCGTGCAGCAGAACGGGACTCCGGCCATGTACCACAACTGCGGGCAGGTCATGGCCCTGGTGGAATCGTACAAGGACCTCGGCGTGCGCATTGTGGAACCTTTTTCGCCGGCCCCTCTAGGGGATGCCGATCTGGCTGAAGCCAAACGGCGTTCCGGCGGCGCCTACGTGATACTGTCCGGAATTGACCAGGTGAATGTGCTCCAGAAGGGAACGGCGGAGGAGGTCAAACGCGCCACCGAGGCGACCATGAAAATCGGCAAAGTGGGTGGGAAGTTCATCATGCAGCCCGTCGATTTTCTCGAATACGGGACGCCGCTGAAGAACGTCGAAGCCTACGTCCGAACGGCACTCGAGAATGCATCCTATTGACGGCAGGAGCTGCGCAATGACCCATGTTGAGCGCTGGAAGGCCGCAATCAATCGCCAGGGTTACGATCGTCTGCCGCGGTTTTATCTGGGAACGGGGGAATTCACCGAAAGCCTGAAAAAATATCTGGGCGAAGGCCTCGATACCATGCTCTACAACCGCTTCAACATCGATTACCGCTTCCAGGGTTCCGGCATGGAGGGCAAGTCCTGGGAGCCGGAATACATCGGGCCGGAACCCCCGAAATATGAGGACGGCACATTCGAGAACATCTGGGGGTCCCGGCAGAAGCTCATGTACTACAGCGACGGAAGGGGAGCCTACACCGAAACCTTCAAGTACGCCCTGGGTGAGGCGCAAACCGCAGCGGAGGTGGACCGGCACCGCTGGCCCAAGGCGGACTGGTACGATTACCAAAGCGTCCTGCCGGCGATCAGTGCATTCCCCGACTATCCCTTCATGGTCGGCTACCTGGCCATCGGCTGGTTTTCGTGGGAAGTGCGGGGCATGGAGCAGTGCCTGATGGATTTTTCCCTTAATCCGGCGGTGGGCGAGGCAATCATCCGCAACATCGCCGATTTCGGGTATGAGTATTTCCGCCGCCTGCTGGAAACAGTAAAGGACTACATCGGCAAAAATGTGGTCGCCATCCACATTGCCGATGACTGGGGTATGCAGGAGGGCCTGCTCGCGAGCCCCGAAGTATTCCGGAAATTTTATGCGCCCCAGTACCGCCGCTTCACGGACCTGGCCCACTCGTACGGTCTGAAGGTCGAGTTCCACAGCTGCGGCGCCGCGCGGGGACTCTACCGGGCGTTCGCCGAGGTCGGCGTGGATATCATGAACCCGGTGCAGACCAGCGCCCGTGGGATGGTCCCCCATGAGATCAAGCGCGAGTTCGGCAAGGACCTGTGTTTTTCCGGCGGCATCGATGTCCAGCAGGTCCTCCCCAACGCGACGGTCCAGCAGGTCAAGGACGAGGTCAAGTACGTGCTCGACTCGCTGGGCAGGGGCGGAGGGTACATCCCCGGTCCTGCCCACAACATCCAGTTCGGGACCCCGCCGCAGAACGTGGTCGCCATGTACGAGGCCATGGACGAATACTTCAGGGCTTGACCATGACGATCGGGAAAGGACTGTACAAGAACGTCGAAGCGGTCGCCCTGGAGAACGAGCAGCTCAAGGTGCAAATCCTGCCGGACTGGGGCGCAAAAACCGCTTCCCTGGTGTACAAATCGAAAAACTACGAACTCCTGTGGCAGAACCCTGACGCCGAGTATCGCATAACCGGGTATGGTGCCCCGTACCCCGACGGTGAGTTCTCCGGGTTCGACGAGATGTTTCCGTCGATCTCCCGCTGCTACTACGAGGATGCTCCCTGGGCCGGCACGGAGATTCCGGACCACGGCGAGGTCTGGTCATTGCCCTGGAGCTACTCGGCTCATTCGGGCAGAGCCGTGTTCCGGGTGGACGGGGTGCGGTTTCCCTATACCCTCGAAAAGACAGTCTGGCTGGACGGGGCGAAGCTCCACAGCCGTTACCGGCTCTCGAACCGCTCCCGGTTCCCGTTTCACTTCATCTGGGCTGCCCACCCCCTGTTCAAGGCGGTCCCGGGAATGCGCTTCATTGTGCCGTCCGACCTGAAGGAAATCGTCAATTCGGTCCCGGGACCGGTTCTGGGCGGCTACGGTGACCGGCACACTTTCCCCCGCACCTCGGGAATCGATCTGTCCACCGTGCCTCCTCAGGATACGAAGGGCTACCAGAAGTATTATTTCCTCGGAAAAGTGCAGGAAGGCTGGTGCCGGCTCGACAACCCGGAAGCGAACCTCTCCATCACCATTTCTTTTTCCCCTGACCGCGTGCCCTACCTGGGAATGTGGTTCAACCAGGGCGGTTGGGCAGGGCAGTACAACATCGCCCCGGAGCCGTGCACCGCCGCGATGGACCGCATCGACCTGTCCCGGCTCTGGCAGGCGGGGAGCAGCATTGCCCCCCTGGAAACCTGGGAGTGGGAGCTTGACTTCGACATCACGCGCAGGCTGGGGCAGCCGGGCGATGAATAAACGGGAAGTCATGCAAGCGGTGCTCGAACACCGCAGGCCGCCGTATGTCCCCTGGTCCTTCGGGTTCACGAAGGAAGCCAAGGAAAAGCTGGCCGCGCACCTTCTCCAGCCAAAGGACGAGGACCTGGACGAGGCCGTCGGGGACCACCTTCTCAAACTGGGGAGCGACATCGGTTTCTTCGAGGAGGCGGGAGCCGACAGGGTTCGAGACGTGTTCGGCGTGGTGTGGGACCGCTCCGTGGACAAGGACATCGGTATCGTTGAAGGCTGCGTTCTCCCACAGCCGACCTTGAAGGGCTATTCCTTCCCTGACCCCCGGGATCAGCGGTTTTTCAACAATATCACGAGCAAGATCGCTCGGCATGGCGACCTCTTCCGTGTGTTCCAGATCGGTTTTTCCCTATGGGAACGGGCTTGGACTCTCCGGGGCATCGAGAATCTCATGATGGATTTTTACGACAACCCTCGCTTTGTCCGGGAGCTTTTGGAGAGCATCGCCGACTACAATATCGCCCAAATGAACGAAGCCCTCCGGTACGACATCGACGCGGTCTACCTGGGGGACGATTGGGGCGCCCAGCACGGCCTGCAGATGGGTCCGCAGCTGTGGCGGGAGTTCATCTACCCGGTGTTGCGCCGCATGTACGGCGTCATCCGTAAAGCCGGGAAGTTTGTGATGATCCACTCCTGCGGCGACGTGGATGAGCTTTTCGACGATCTCATCGCGATCGGCCTTTCCAGCTTCAACCCTTTTCAGCCGGAAGTCATGGACGTCTACGAGCTCATGGCCCGGTATCGGGGAAGGCTCTGCTTCCATGGAGGCCTTTCCACGCAGAAGCTGCTGCCATATGGCACGCCCGAGGAGGTTCGCCGCGAGTCACAGCGGCTCCTCGAAGCGGGAAGCGCCGGCGGGTATATCTTTGCGCCGGCTCACGACGTGGAAGGGGACGTTTCCCTCCAGAACATGCTCGCCTTCATCGAGACCGCCCAAGCTCAGCTCAAGAGGTAGATCCCGTCCCTGCAAGGCAAATATACTTGACAGCTATTCCTCAAGGGTTCTAGACTAGAGTTGTACCCGTTGGGTACTCTTTCTCAACTCTTATATAAGGAGGAAACAGATGAGAAGAAGAATCGTCTGGGTTCTTGTTCTCGCTCTTCTGCTGGCCGGCGGCTTCGCCTGGGCGCAGAAGGCCAAGGTGACCTTTTTCTGGGCCATGTACGACGGTCTGACCGAGGACTTCCGGGAGAGCCTGCAGGACGCCTTCATGGCGGCCAACCCGTCGATCGACGTGGACATCGTACCGATTGATTGGAACCTGATGCAGGAGAAGATGACCACCTCCGTGGCCGGCGGCCAGCCGCCGGAGCTGTGCGTGATCGGCACCCGCTGGCTGCTGGACCTGATGTCCACCGACTCCGTGCTGGAGGTCGACAAGGTTGTCTCCAAGGCGACCCTGAGCAACATCGCCGCCGGGGCCATGGAGGCCAAGATCAAGGGTAAGCTGATGGGCCTGCCCATCGCCGCCGGGGCGCGCATCCTGGCCATCAACAACGATGTGACCAAGGTGGTGCCCAAGACCATGGAGGAGCTGCGCGCGGAAGCGAAAAAAGTTAACAAACCGCCCAAGACCTACGGACTGATCATGCCCGGCAAGAAGTTCACCGAACTGACCGACTTCTGCTACTACCTTTACTCCGCCGGTGGCGACTACTTCGCCAAGAATGCCGACGGCAGCTATGGTAAATGCGTGGTCAACTCCCCGGCCGGGGTGAAGGCCCTGCAGTTCATGGTCGACCTGGCCACCAAGGACAAGGTGGTGCAGGAAGGCTACCTGGGGCTGAACCGCATGGACAGCCACCCGATCTACTATGAGGGCCGCGCGGCCTACGTCATGATCGGAGCCTGGGTGGAGAGTGCGATGAAGGACATCGCCACCAAGCCCAAGACCCAGTACGCGCTGATCCCGCCGTTCGCCGGGCAGAAGCAGAGTGGCCTGATCATCACCGACTCCGTGGCCATCTTCAAGAAGGCCAAGTACACCAAGGAGGCCGGCAAGTTCCTGGACTTCTTCTACCAGGACGCCTGGAAGGCCAAGTTCGACGAGCTGGTCGGCTTCCCGCCGGTGACCATTTCCGCCGGCAAGCTGCCCCAGTTCCAGAGCCCGCTCTACCAGGCCCTGGGCAAGGCGGCCATGAGCGCCAAGGGTTGGCCCTTGATCGAAGAATGGGCCGAGGCGTCCGACATCATCTGGGACGCCAACGTCAAGGCTTTCCTGGGCCAGATGTCGCCCAAGGCGGCGCTGGACGAGGCCGCGGCCAAGGTCGACAAGATCCGAGGGATGTGAGGACCTGAAAACCATTGGGATGCCCGGTTACAACCCGGGCATCCCGGTTTTTCCGGGACACACCATGTCGGAAGCAGCGATTCCACTCAGGCAGCGGCTGTGGAACCCGGAGGCGCGGCTGGCCTACGTGCTGCTCGCCCCCGCGGTTCTGGTGCTGCTGGGCTTCATGATCTACCCCATCGTCTACGTGTTCCTGATTTCCCTGTTCAAGACCAACAAGCTGGCTCAGTTCAAGGAGTTCGTGGGCTTGCGGAACTTCGTAAACCAGCTCGCGGACAAGGAGTTCTGGCAGATCACCGCCCGCTCCCTGTACTGGACGGCCATCGCCGTGGCAGTGAAGACGGTCCTGGGCATGATCGTGGCCCTGCTCCTGAACGTGAAGTACGCGGGGAGGAAGTTCGCCCGCATGCTGTTCATCGTGCCTTGGGCCTCCGCCGTGCCGATCAGTGCGATCCTCTGGGGCTGGGTGTACCATCCGCAGTATGGACTGCTCAATGCCACGCTCAAGGCTACCGGCATCTGGGCCAATCCGCCGACCTGGCTGGGCCGGCCGCTGCCGGCCTTCACGGCTTGCATCTGGGTGGACATCTGGATCGGCATCCCCTTCATGGCCCTGGTGTTCCTGGCCGGCATGCAGGCCATCGCCGAGGACCTGTACGAATCGGCGTACCTGGACGGGGTGAACGCCCTGCAGAAATTCTTCTATATCACGTTGCCGGGGATACGCCACCTGGTGCTGATCGCCACCCTGCTGTCCTGCCTGTGGACCTTCAACGACTTCAACACGATCTACATCCTGACCCGGGGCGGCCCGGCGGGGGCCACGGACATCCTGATCACCAAGCTGTACAAGAACGCCTTCGAGTTCTTAAAGTTCAGCCCGGCGGCGGTCATGGCCGTGGTCACGTTCTTCATTCTTACAGCCCTGAGCATCCTGTACGCGCGGATCTACTTCCGCCAGGAGCAGGCCTCTTGAAGTGGCGGAACCGCGGCAAGCCAATTGCCGTCATCCTGACGGTCGTCCTTTTGGCCTTCCTGCTGTTCCCCTTCTTCGTGATGCTCTCCACGATGCTTAAAAGCGCTGAGGAGGTGTACACCAACCCCCCGCCCTGGATCCCCAAGAGCTGGAAGTTCTCCAACCTGATCCGGTTGTGGTCGGAGTTCGACTTCGCCGTCTACTTTAAATCCAGCCTGATCATCTCCCTGGGCTCCACGCTCCTCAATACCCTGCTCACCGTGCCGGCCGCCTACGCGGTGGCCCGCCTGCGTTTCGTAGGACGGAGGTTCATCCTCTACCTGTTCCTGGTGATCCAGATGTTCTCGCCGGTGATCGTGGTCATCTCCCTGTTTAAGACCATGGCTTCCCTGAAGCTGCTGAACACCTACCTGTCCCTGATTCTGGCCAACTCCGTGTTCACCATCGCCTTCACCATCTGGATGATGAACGGCTACTTCCGATCGATCCCGAAGGAGATCGAGGAGGCCGCGCTGATCGATGGGTGCTCGCGGGTGCAGACCATCACGCGGATCATGCTGCCCATCGCCGTGCCGGGGCTGGTGACCACCATGATCTACTCCTTCATCGCGGCCTGGAACGAGTTCCTGTTCGGCCTGACCTTCATCCAGTCGAAGCAGAAGATGCCCCTGGTGCTGGGCCTCTACAACTTCGTGGGGCGCTGGACCACGCAGTGGGAGCTGCTCAACGCCGCCGCCTTCGTGGCCCTGGTGCCGGTGCTGGTGCTTTTCTATATCATCGAAAAGCGCCTGGTGGCCGGCCTGGCCGGCGGCGCGGTCAAGGCCTGAGTCAGCTTATTTCGGCTTGGATCCCCAGCCGCTGCGCGGCAGAGACCAGGCGCTGATCCAGCGTAACGATCGCCGCTTTCCTTTTTTGGGCCGCTGCCAGGTACGCTGCGTCGTAGGCGGTATGATCGATCTGGCAGCTCAAACGAAGCGTCTCTGGGTAGAGATCACCGGCCGGGATGATCTCATCGATGAGTACGATCGCCTGCTGCAATTTCTCCTGCAGGTCCTTCAGTTTGAGCTTCAACAGCCTGTGGTATTTCCACATCGTGTTCGTCACCTCGTAAATGTACAGTGACGGCGCGATCACCCAGTCGTTTTCCTGGAGCACAGCGGCGATGGCCTGCCGCTTCGGACGAGCCAT
>Ga0315273_10001559_pt1 | contig 26283 bp, 21 predicted proteins | sample YL17G02_0_MG_FD_205753 | JGI IMG/M metagenome (GOLD analysis project Ga0315273, IMG submission 205753) | Sediment microbial communities from Yellowstone Lake, YNP, Wyoming, USA - YL17G02_0 | ecosystem: Environmental > Aquatic > Freshwater > Lake > Sediment | place: USA: Wyoming | collected... | reverse complement strand
GGCCGACAGGTACCAACGCTTCACCGAAGCCGACATGACCCGGTTGCACGGCGCCGGTTACGACAAGCCACCTCTGGATTTGGAAGTCGGAGTCGGGCGCTACTACGAAGTGCTGCGATCGACGCGCGGGTACCTCCGCTGAGCGCCGAGAGCCGCCCGACCCGAGCGGCGGTGTTCCTCGATCGCGATGGCACCATCAACGAGGACTTCGGGTTCGTTCATCGCCCCGAGGATCTCGTCCTCTTGCCCGGCGCGCTTGAAGCCCTGGCGACGCTCAAGCGAGCCGGCTTCCTGCTGATCGTCGTGACCAACCAGTCCGGTGTTGCGCGGGGCCATTTCTCGGAGGCCGACGTGGCGCGGTTTCACGCGCACATGAATGCGGTGCTCACCGCCGGCGGCGCGGCCATCGATGCGTTCTACTACTGCCCTTATCTGCCCGAGGCCGCCGTGAAGGCGTACCGACAAGCGTCCACGCAGCGCAAGCCCGACATCGGAATGTTCCACGCGGCGTGCCGCGACTTCCCGATCGACGTCGCGGCGTCGTACATGATTGGCGACCGATTGAGCGACGTGCAGTTCGCGGCACGCGCGAGACTGCGCGCGATTCTCGTCAGGACCGGACAAGGCGCTAGAGACGAAGCGGTCATGGATGCGAGCGAAGTCACCGTCGTGAATGATTTGGCTCAGGCGGCCCGCCGCGTGCTCGACCGCGCCCTCTCGCGCGGGCGCCAAGCGATCGACGGCCGCCCACCGGAGTAAGTCGCCGCCTCCCGTCATCTCAGGGAACCAACGCGGTATTCTTGAACCCGTAAACCGCCTCGCTCACACCTTTTTTGACAGGCAGCTCAACGAAGCCGGATGCCTGCAGCTTCCTGACAACCTGCTCGGGCTCGCGCCCTTCCCCGTCGTGTATTTCGATGATCATATACCGACACCTTGCAATGGCTTTGTGATTGAGGGAAGCAAACACCTCGTATTCCGCTCCTTCGATGTCGATCTTGCACACATCAACAATGTCGTCCCCGAAAGCGCTCGCGTAGATGTCGTCAAACGTCATCCCTCTTATCTTGTAGGTCCGCGACGCCTCTTGGGGCTGTCCCTTTTGATAGATCGTGTCGCTCGTGCCTCCGGTGCCGAGATTGAGCTCAAGCTCGCGCGCGACACCGCACACCGCTGCGTTGTACAGAACGCAATTGTCACGCAGATTACTCTCTATGTTAAACCTGAGCCGTGAGAACGTGTTCGGGTTCATCTCGACGCAAACCGTCTTCTCCAACGCGTAGCCCAGCGCTTTCAACAGCAAAGGGAAGCCACCGTTGTTCGCGCCGACATCGAACACTTTCAAGGGCGATGTCAGCTTCATCGTTGGAATGAACTTCCTGTACATCGACGTCGCGATCACTTCGCGTGCGCCGTTCGCATCGCCGGCCGAGCAATCCGACAGAAATTGAACATCACCCAGCCTGTAGATGTTGATGGGCTCGTGAGGGAAGACGAGTCTCCAGGCCATCAACTGCCAGCGATTGTCGAACCGCCAAATGAGGCGAATACCATCGATCTTGCTCTTGATGCTCATGACGTTAGCGCCCCACGTTCTCCTGAGAGCCAACCGCGGCTACTTTCAAACATGTCCGCGCCGTTCAAAGCACTCATTACCCAAGCGAACGGCGCCACGGGCCCGAGAAGGACCCGACTGAACCCAACCCTGCCCCCATCCTCCGATCCAGCGTCCACCAGCATCAGGATTCTCATGCGCGGGATAAAACACGCATCGAAGGGCTCGCCGGGCGACCGGACTTGACTCTAGTTCGCCTTCTTTAGCAAATAGCCACACACACCAACCCCCGGCAGTTCGTCTATTGATTTGAACTCTGAAAACATGTTGGATACAACTTCTCGATCCTGAAAAGAAGAATAGCTCTGCTCCCTGACGCTACTCTCTTCATACTTCCCAAATTGTCCCTCTTCGCGCTCGCCAAATACGACGCTGGCCAAGACATCACTGAAGCCAGGCAATATTTCGCGTTGTACTAATTCACTAGTGAAATATTTCTGAAAGAAATAACCCCGATTCTGTTCATCATAAGCTTGCGTCGTATAAGGATCAGCGTCGCGGTACTCGAGAATCTCCTTACGTGCGCACGGAAAGGTCAAGAGGCAGAGCCCTCCCGGAACGAGATACTCCAAAATGCTTCTCATGAACTCCACAGTCTGATCTGGCGCAATATGCTCCACAACTGACACCGAAGTGATGAGATCGAACTTCTTCCCTTGACCGATCTCCTGCAGTCTGACCGGGAGAAAGGTCACATTGTCCCCTCCCCGCCCCACCGAGCGCTGAGTTAATGCGAGATCAGCAACGTCGGGATTGCAGAGCGTAGCTTGCTCTAGACGCAAACGCCGCAGGATGAAATAGGGAATGACACGGGGCGATGAGACGTCGAGATAATTCTTGCAATGAGCCAAACGCCCTAAATTCTCGTAAAAGAAATCCGTCTCGAGATGCCGCGTTGATCCGACGTAATAGGACACATAGCGATAGAACTCGAGGAACGAAATCCGCCGCCGAACCAAATCGGACATTACGAAGCGTAACAATTGCCGTTTGAATGCCGCTCCCCGATAGTGCCGCTTGGCTCCGGCTTCAAAAAGAACACCAACGTTCCTCACAAAGTTCAGAAGGGCCGATCCACCGGGACGGACACTTTGCCGATACGTCGGTGTATGAATGATCTCTGGCTGCATGACTCATTCTCCATACCGATCGCGGCGACCCGCGATCGATCCGGTGACTGCTCCACCTCGTGACGAGTTGTGGTTTCGAATCGCATGTCTATTACGCGACGTGCCGGCGGTCGCTCATGCGCCGCCCTCGGTCATGCGTACTACTTCGTCTCTTCTGGTTGTCGTTTTCATCTCATCGCTCTCATTCGAAGCTCGGTCATGAACGACTTACCTCTTGCCAAAACGTCAAGCTGATTTGCAGCGCAGGCCGTGGCGAGAAGTGCTGTCACGCTTACAAGAGCCAGGCTCGCGATGAGCGGCAACGACGGCCAATCGGATCTAATGATGCAGCGTCCGGTCACACCAACCACAAACGCCGCAACAAGAGGGCGACCGACATCCTCGAAGCACCAACGCCATTTTTCCGCAGGCAGCAATCGGCGATGCATCAGCGTGATGCTACTGACCACGTACGCAATGTTTAGGATCAACCAGACACTGGCCGCACCCACCGGGCCGAACCATCTTGTGAGGAGAATCACGAGCGGCACGACAAACAGAACCGAAACGATATTTATGGTTAAGGGAAGCCGCGTCCACCCGAAGGCCAATTGCAGCGCGTAGGGGATATGAATGAGACCGTGAATGGCTGTGCCGATGACAAGAATACTCACCAGCACATAAGTATGCTCAGTTGTTACTGGGCTCTGAGTCCACAACAAGAGAATCTCTTTAGAGAACAGTGAGACCACGACCGCGACTGGAAGTACGAGGACTGACAATAGCTGCGCACTCTTGTGATACAGCCGTATCAGTTCCTCCGTGGCACCCGTTCCCACCAGATGGGTGAAGCGCGGGAACGTCGCTGTGAACACCGGAGAAATGAAGCGATAGAGACTCATGGCGACAACGCTAGCCAGAGTGTAATAACCAAACGTCTCCAAACTCAAAATGCGACTCAGGATGACTTTGTCCAGTTGAGTCAAAATTGTTGAAGCGGCAACGATTCCGGTCATGCTGGCAGCGAAGCGCCAAATACTCGATAGAATCTCACGGCGGAAACGCGGAGGTTCAGAGAACTCAGGGAGGCTTCGCCAAAGAAAGAAAGCAATCAAGCCGATTTGAATAACACTGGCGACGATCTGCCACAGGAAATAGGCCTCCGCCGTGGGCGAGGCCAACCACAGAATCAACACCGCGCCCAACCCGCGGAAAGTAGCCGTCACAACGTTTATGACGTTCAATAACACCTGACGCTGGAGGCCCAAGAGTCCGCCTGAATACAAGCTTATCGGCCATTGAAAAGCAACGGCCAATCCCATGAGCATGATGGCGATTTGCACTGTTTTGGGAGACAGACTTTCAACATTCACCCAATGATAGGCAATGAACGGGGCCAACGCGCTGACGATGACACCGAGGAACAGAGCGACCAGCCAGTAAGGAACCTCCAGTGTCCTGACGAGATCCCGCATCTCCTGCGCCCTTCCCTCGTACGCAGCCAATCGTGCCATTTCCCTATTCAGAGTGGTGCTCAGCCCCATATCGAGCAACGCAAAAATCGCCAAGAGAGTGCCAAAGATACCGACCAGACCGTAGGCCTCGATGCCCAAGAAATGTATGTAGAGCGGCACGAACACCAGATTCATGATCCCAGTCCACGCACCTCCACCAAAATTGGCAACGATGTTTTTCTTTATGACACTCACGGAGGGTTACTCCCTGAATCGTATGAAGACAACCCACTTAAACAACTGGAACGAGAACTCACGTTCATGATCTGAGAGAAAACAGGTCGACTGGCGACGTCACAATGACTTTGGCTTGATTCTTTTGTCGTCGCTGCTCTTGGTGCCTCCGGCGCCAGCGAGAAGCACTCGTTTCACAGGACGGAGGTTCGGCTCATTTCGCATGGGTAGGAGAACCCAAAACGTCCTCTCGATGGGGCCGCCTCGCCTTGCGGGAGCGCTCTTCCTCCTCCTCAGATGCACGCACACCGTGAGAACTCACTGTCGTTGCCCCCTCTCGGAATTGCCGCAGTCCAGTACGGTGCCGTCCTTGCTAAGCAGTCCGTTCCAAAACGCCATGTACTCATTCACGGCCCGACTCCAAGTGAACTCCCGAGCTCGCCGCTCCTGGCGGGCCACTACGGCCTCCCGTTCCGCGCTGCTCAGGGAGAGTGCCCATTTCCAAGCAGCGACAGTCGCCTCCACGTCCAGCGGGTCGACGCACCGAGCGTGGCCAGCCCAGATTTCGCCGACGGATGAAGCACTGCTAAGCACCATCGGACAGCGAGCATACGCTGCTTCGAAGGGTGGATACCCAAATCCCTCGCTCAGGGACAGGTAGGTGAACACACCCGCCTTTGCGTAAGCCTCGGCCAATCGCTCGTCACTAGCATTTCGCAACCATTGGCACCTACCAGCCGACTGAAGTGCCAACAACCGGCGCTCAGCACTCTCACTCATCCACCCCACGTGTCCCACCACGGTCAGCACGGGGGCCGTGTCCCCTTGCTCGAGAGCCAATCGCTCAAAAGCATCCAACAGTACGGGGTAGTTCTTGCGAGGCTCGATCGTTCCGACAGCGAGAATCGAACGATCCGGAACTGGTTTCGGTCTGTGCAGTTGTGTTGCGCTAGGGGATACGCCGTTGTAAATCATCACGGCTTTGTGAGCATGATGGGGCCAGTGATTCTTGAACTCGCGCAGCGTGGTGTCACTAATACACACGACACCATCACAGTCGTTCACCATCCGCGTCAATTGCGCACCTATCTTGCGGGCCCCAACAGGCGGGTGGTACTGCTCGTTAAAAACGGACAGATCATGAACCGTAACAACTCGCACTCGCGCCCGTAACGGAAAGGTATAGAAGAATGGTCCAAAGGCGACGTCGGCCGCTGGCAATGCATATCCGAAGAGCGCTGCAACCGGTGTATGGCGTAATCGAGTGGGGAATCGACGTCTTACGATCGAAACACGCGGAGGAAGAGGACCAAGGCATGAAACAGATTCATTCTGAGTGACCACAATGTCAACCGCGCCGAGCCTATCCACAATGCTCGAATCGGAAAGCAGCGCCGCGATGAACCCCTGGACGAACCTTCCGCCTCCAACCGGAGAACCAAGCTGATCCGCGAGAATGGATAGACGTAATCGAATCGGTGCCTCCTGCATGGTTTTCATCAAATATCCTCTCCCGCAGCTTAGCGAACGCCCCCCAGGAACGCATTGTCACCCAAAGGTGATTGCGCTTGTTTCCGTGAGGTTGGCCAGGTCGGAGCGATTATCCGCGTAAAGGGTCCGCGCGGTTCACTTCGCTGTGGTAATTCGCGAGCGCAAGCTCTTCCCAGCTCGAAAGAGAGGCCCTATCGGATGCCATTGCCGGCATGCGGTCCGTCGGCCTTCGCGATCGCGTCGTGCACGCGCAACGTGGCCCGCGTGGTCGCGAACAGCGATTCCCGAGATATCGGCGACGGCCCGCCGGCCTTCACCGCCGCGATGAGCGCGGCGATTTCTTCGGCATGCCCCTTCCCCCCGGTCGTGGTTTTGCTTCGCTTGCCGCCGCTCACGATCTCGACCGACCGGAAGTCGTCCAATACCACCGAAGCTCCGCCCGCGTGAGCCTCGACCCGCTCCTTGCCCAAGGCGGGATCACCCTTGGCCGTGTAGAGGATCTGCCCCACGCTTCCATTCGAAAACCCGAGCTGGATGACGACGTCTTCCGCCGGACCACGCGGACGACCCGCGCAGCGCGCCTCGACGGATTCGATGGCGGCATCGCAGGTCAAGAAAGAGAGGAAATCCACGAAGTGGCAGCCTTCCCCGATGATCCGCCCTCCACCCACCGCGGGGTCGTTCAGCCAGTGCCCCGGCGGCAGCGCTCCGGCATTGACGCGGTAGGTCGCGACGAGCGGGCCGCGACTTTCGAGCGCGCGCCGCATCGCCACCGCCAGCGGGGAGAAGCGGCGGTTGAACCCAACGAGAAGGACGGCGGGCGACGCCGCTGCGGCTTGTTCGACGGCTCGCAGCTGCTCCTCATCGAGCGCCAACGGCTTCTCGACGAAGACGTGCTTTCCCGCGCGTAGCGACTCAACAACGAGGGCTGCGTGCGCGTCGTGTCGCGTGGTGATGCAAACGAGATCGACGGCCGGATCCGAAAGGAGTTCGCCCGCTTCCGTGCCCGCCTCCTTGAAGCCGAATTTCCTCTGGGCGTCGAAGGCCGTTAGCCCGTGGGCGGTGGCGACGCGGCGTAGCACGGTCCCCGCACGGCCTCGGAACAGAGGGAGCAGCACACCGCGGGCGAACGCCCCGGCCCCGATGAATCCGACTCCTACGTCCCCCGCAACCGGTTTCACGGCACGCGTCACGGACGGCGCTTGCGTTCCTCCCGACGGCACGGAGGCCGCGCTGGCGGCGGCGTACTGGATCACAATGCCCAACGGACGAGAACCCTCCTTGGAAACGAGCATGTCGTACGCCACGGGCGCCTCGTCGAGGCCGTAGCGGTGGGTCACGAGGGAGGAGACGGTCACGCGGCCGACGCCGATCGCGTGAAGGAACGCCTCGAGGTTTTGCGTCTCGGTCCAGCGCACGTAACCCGCGGGATAATCGAGCCCCTTCTCCTCGAAACCCGCGTCGTAGCGCCCGGGCCCGTAGGAACGCGAGATGCGAAGCTCGAGCTCTTTCGCGTACGCGATCTCGCGCGGGAGGCCAAACGGCACGAGCCCCACGGCGACGATCTTGGCGCGCTCGCGGCTCATCGCAGCGGCGGCGACCATCGGCGCGTCGCTGGTCGAAGCCGCGGTGACGATGACGGCATCGACGCCGAGCCCCTCGGTCCACGCCAGAGCCGCCTGGACCTGGTCTTCGGTGCCCCCGGCCAACCCCGCTTCGGCGCCAAGGCCTTTCGCACGCAAAACGAGGGCGGGTGCCAGATCGAAGGCCGCAACTCGCCCGCCGTGCGCGCGCAGGAGCTGCGTCGCGAACAGTCCGAGAATCCCGCAGCCGATGACGGCATACCGTCCCCCGAGTTGCGGTTCGGCCAAGCGCACGCCGTGCAGCGCGATGGCGCCCAAGGTCGAAAACGCGGCGTCCTCGAGGGACACGCCGTCGGGAACAAGAGCAGCGAGGTTCGTGGGAACGCAAACCACTTCAGCGTGGCTGGCGACGTTTTGTCCGCAACAGGCCACGCGATCGCCCACGCGAAAGTGGTCCTCCGTCCCCGGCCCGACGGCGATCACCGTCCCCGCGGAGGAGTAGCCCAGGGCCTGCGGCTCCGAGAGCTTCGCCTGCACCTTCCGGTAGGCCGCCAGAACGCCCTCGCGTTTCACAGTGTCGAGAACGCGCCTCACGAGATCCGGGCGCGCCCTTGCGGTCTTGATGTACGAGTCGCGAGCCGCGGACACGGTGCCCCGCTCGGTGCCCGGAGACACCACGGAAAACGCGTTGCGCACGAGGATCGTTCCGGGACGGAGCGCCGGAGGGGCGATATCGACAACTTGAATCGTGCCAGCCTTGGGATCTTGGAACAGCTGTTTCATCGCGGCGCAGAATAGCATCGTGCCACCGTCGCTCGTGAAGCGGTGGGCGCTCCGGCCAGCCTTCAACCGAGCACGCACGTTCGACCCCGCAAACCTCGACGTTTCGAAGCTGCGATTCGTTCGAGCCGCTGCTTATGTGAGTGTCGGATCGCGCGTTTGATGACGGCACCGCAATTTGAGGCCGTCGAACACCAGCAAGCACGCTCGCGCACGCCGAGCCGGCTTTCGCCTTGACTCCGCCTTTTTCGGAGGTCCAAGAGCTTAGCCAGCGCCGCGATCGTTCCTCCTGGACGATCCTACGAGGCCGTTTCGGGGCAGAAGTCCTTTCGGAGCGTCCAAAACACCGCTTTTCATGGAAAAATGGCGGGGTCGTGCGGTCTTATTCCGTTTCGACCACTTGGTGGGTGTTTCTTGGCGGTTTTGGGAGCGGGCCACGACAGTTAGTTCTCCCTCCTGATTGTGATCGCGCCGAAATTCGACCGGCTCAGAACGAATTCAATACTCCGCGGCGTGTAGTTTTGGCGATGAAAGATCGAGGATCTGCCCCGCTGCCAGACTCGGTCTATCTTTCCGATCAAAGGCAACGATTGGATCACGTGCATGATCCGGTCCGTAAAGGTCACGCACGGTGAATGGAAACAACGGACGCCGGGCTTGAGAATCCTGTGAACGGCTCGCGCGACGGGATAGCTGCGTAGTCGAAATCCCTATTGGCCGTCTGTGACTTCATGGCGGTTCAAAATGGCATCGCGGTCAGGCCGTCTCGAAAGAACGGCGCGCTGCGACGGACGGCCCGCTCGACCACGTCGAGCACGTCATCGTGCGCGATCGCCTCTCCCGCGCAAAGGCCGGCGCCGCGATTTGAGATGCACGCGATCGCCACGACGCGCAGGCGGAGGTAATGCGCCAGGATGGCCTCGGGCGCAACACTCATCGACGCGAGATCCGCGCCGATGGCGCTCAACATGCGCACCTCGGCAGGAGTCTCGTAGCAGGGTCCCGGTAGCGCGGCGAGGACCCCGTCGCGGAGCGGCACGTCGAAACCGCGCGCGGCGTCGCGCCACAGGGCGGCGAGACCCGGGTCGTAAACGTGCTGCAGATCGAGAAACCTGGGGTCACGACGATCGGGTGGGAGGCGCCGGATCGGATCGTCTCCCATGAGGTTGACATGGTCGGTGACGATGGCGAAATCGCCGGGCCGGTCGTCCTCCCGCAACCCGCCTGCCGCGCAGGTGAGCACGACGTTCTGGGCGCCAGCCGCCGCGAGCAGACCTACCGGGTGAGCCGCCGCGAGGGCGTCGAGCCCTTCGTAGGCGTGGAGCCTCCCGTTGAAGATCCACAGGAGGGCGCCGCCGACCTTGGCGACGGCGACGCCTCCGCCATGTCCTTGTGCGCACCTTGCGGGATAACCCGGGATGCTCCCGTACGCGGTGGGCTCACCCACCGCAAGGGCTTCCGCGAGCTGGGAGAAACCCGATCCGAGAACAAGGCCCAGCCTCGGCGGACCGAGCCGAGCAACAAGGAACGCGGCACCCTCGTCGAAGGCTTCCATCAGAACAGCTTGAAGACCACGATCTGGAACTCCTGCTTCCCGACGAGTTCCCTGACATCCGACGCGATCGCTCGCCCGTAGCTCCCCTGCCAGATCGTCTTCCAAGGGCCGACCACGTTGAAGGAGAGCCCCGCTCCGGTGTGATTGCGGAACCGGTCGTCCTCTAGCGTGTCCTTGACGTGCGCAAACTCGGCGGACGCATTAAAGCTGACAGCGTTGAGGATGTTGAACCCCCAGCCGGCGCGCGCGACGTATCCGGTGTCGAAGCGCACCCCGGTCCCGGCGAACCCCTCGAGACTCGCGTCGCCGAAACGGCTGAAGCCGTACTGGCTGAACCGGTCCAGATTGCCGCCGTCGAGGTAGTCGAGCTCGGCCTTGATCTTCTGGAACTTCGGCAGGTACCACTCCTTGAACGCGGTGAGCTTCCAGGTCTGGAACGACTTCTGCCCCGGATCGAACGTCGAATCGACGAACGTCCCCAGGGCGTTGTCGTAGATCCCCCACTGGGTCCACCGCGAGCGCCAGGACGCCGTCCCCGCCGCGGTGAGCGAGTACCCCATCCGGTTGAACTCGAGCTGGAGGGTGCCGGAGTAGACCTGGTGGTCCGACGGGAGCACGAACGATTCGTTTTGCGCCGCGAGCACGTCGCGCGCTTCGGAGCTGTCGTCATACGCGTTCCACGCGAGATCGCCGATAGCCGCGACCTTGAAGAATTCGCCGAGCGGATAACCCAACCGGCCGGTGATGTACTGACTGCGGCGCAACAACCTCTGGGAGAGGTCCTCGACGCCGTCCACGTAAAGCTTGTCGTCGAGCTTCAGTGCGACGAGCGACGCCTCCACGCCCAGATCGACCTTGGTGCCTCGAAGCGAGGGATCGGTCAGGTTCACGTAGGCGAAAACCCCCGCGAAGAAGACGTTGAACTGAATTTTCTTCTTCAGGAAGTTGGTGTCGAACCAGTTGACGCCGAGGATCGGCAGGATTCCGCCGGTCGAATCGTCCTTGAACGCGCCCGCCAACCCTGCGAGCGCGTCGGTCTTGACCTTGTCTTGGACGACCCTCTCTCCGTTCTTTTGCTTTTGCAGGTAGCGGAATCCCGAGTCGGTGTCCTGCAGCATCTGGTCGTCGGACGCGTAGGCGTCCTTCAACGCGCGCTCGAACCGCTCTTCCGGCGCGTTGAGCTCGAAGCTCGTAAACGCGAGCTCGCGGCGAACGACGAAGTTCCGCCCCCAACCGCTCCACAGCTGTTGGCCGTCGATCCGGCCGATCAGGAAGTAGGTCGCACCGTCCGGGCCGGTCAAGGGAACGTACGTGTCTGTCTCCTCGTTCTGGAGGACCGGGGGCTCGAGATTCGTCTGGATGACCGACGTGCGGAGGCGGACGAAGCTCTCCTTGTCGACCCACACGCGTCCGCGGTAGAGGCTCTTCCCCGCGAGACTCGCCTCCGGCTCGAACGACACGATGTAGGCCGGCCGCCCTTCAATCGTGTCTTCTCCCGCGAGCTTGTAGTCATAGGTCTTGTCGAAAGTAAGATCGAGCGGGAGCGTCAAGACCTTTTCCGGCTGGATCAGTGGCAGCTCGGGGATCTTCTTCCACGTGACGACGTTGCCGTTGACGTAGTAGCGGGTCTGCTGCCATTCGAGCGGCGCGCCGCGTCGCCAGAAGTAAGTGCTTTCGATCCCGACGTCGATCGACCCGCCGCCTTGCGCGAGCTTGAAGTGGATATCAGCGCGCCCCTTCGCGATCCAGCGGAGGAGGCGATCGTCCTGGATCTTTTCGACTTGCCGGTTCCTCGCGATGATCTCCTCGGCGGTCAGGCCGCGCGTCGTGGCGACCTTCACGTCCTCCGAGGCGACGTCGAGCCCCGGCTGGTTCACCGCGGCGCGATCCCAGGTCGCCGCCATCGGGTGATCGGCGACGAGCAATCGGAGCGCACGGGCCTTCTCGCCCGGTACGGTCGCCGGCCCCGTCTTGAATGTCTCGCCCGACGATAGGTCGAGGACCTCCGGATCCTTGACGTCGATCGTGTCGAGCAACAGGCGGAACTGGGCCTCGGGCGCCCCCGTGGGCGGCGCCTGGTAGATGACGAGCGTGGCGAGGTCCTTCGCATGGAGGAACCGGCCGAGGACCGCCGCGCCTTCGGTCACACCGCCCGCGGGGGTGCGCAACTTCAGGCCGCCGACGGGCGCCGGCGCGTAGTCTTGGGCTAGGCGCGCCTGCAGCCGCGCCACAACGCGCGCGACCGTCTCGGCGTTTCCGGCATCGGAGGGGAGCGTGACGAAAGCGGAGGGGGCCGACGACGAAAGAGCGCGAAGCGCGCCCCGGAACGACGAAAAGGAGTCCGCCTCGTCGGCCGCCACTTGAGCGCGGAGCTCCGCCGCCGGCGGATGCAAGACCGCCTCGGCCGCGAACGCCGCCGTACCCGACGGAACGTCGGCACCGACACCGAAACTCACGGGAAGGACGTCGACGTACGGGGCCGCATCGTTGTCCCAGAGAGTTGTCTGCCAGGCCAGCTCATCGGAACCGACGGAGCCCTGCGCGACGCGGACGGCGATACCGTGAGCCTTGGCCTCGGCCTTGATCGCGAGCGAGGACGACTTGAGAACGAACGCGTACGAGACGGCGTCGAACGTGCGTTCCGGGTTTTCGCCGACCTCAACGGTCGCGATCTGCGAAGAGAGAGTCGCGACGGCACTGCGCAGGAGCGCGGTCCAGGCCTGAAGCCATGCTCCGTCCGGCACGCCGCCCTCGCCGACACCGTGAGAGTGAAGGGGCGACTCGCCGCGGACGCACAGACTGACTCTCGCGCCGCGCGCGGCGAGCGTGGCCAGCGTGGGCTCAACCGACGACCAATCGAAAACGCCGGGAGCGGTCTCGATCGCGGACCACTCCGCGGTCACGCGCGCCTCGATGGGATGATCACGGTCCTGCGCCACCAGCGCGTCGGGAACGGACATCCCTGAGATCGCGACGCCAAGCGACGGTCCGGGAATTTCGGGCTCGGCTGCGACGACCGCAGCGGCAGCCACGAGCAGACCGCCGAATGCAAGTCCTATGCGGGGGGCGAGCATCCGGAGTCTCCAGGCGAACGTCGTGTGGTGGCCGCGGCATTCTTCGTCGCCTCTCCCGCGGTGTCAATCGAGAGACCGCGCGTTCCCCGTGCTATAACGACCGGCCGGAGTTTTCTTGAAACAAGACGTCGTTCTCGCCGCTCCCGTCCGCACCCCCATCGGCCGCTTCGGTGGCGGGCTGCTCTCGGTGTCGGCGGTGGAACTCGGAACCGTCGTCGCCAAGGCTTCGATGGTTCGAGCCGGGATCAGTCCCGACGCGGTCGACCAAACGATTTTCGGGCATGCGCGGCAGGCCGGCTGCGGCCCGAATTCCGCGCGTCAAGTCTCGGTGCGTGCCGGGATCCCCGTCGAGAAGCCGGCGTACGGGATCAACCAGGCGTGCCTGTCCGGCATGCAGGCGATCCTCGCTGCGGCGCGCGCGATCCGGCTGGGTGAGGCCGACGTCGTGCTCGCGGGCGGCATGGAGTCGATGAGCCGCGTGCCTTACGCGCTCGACACACGGTGGGGATCCAGGATGGGGAACATCCAGGCCGTGGACCTCATGTCCCGCGACGGGTTTTACGACCCGCTCTCCGGAAAGATCATGGGCGAGACCGCCGAGACGCTCGCGCGGCAATACGACATCTCCCGCGAAGAGCAGGACGCCTTCGCGGCCGCGACGCAAAACCGGTGCGAAGCGGCTCGCACGGCCGGCCGGTTCCGCGACGAGATCGTCCCGGTCGAGGTGAAGGACGGGAAAAAGACCGCGACCATCGACCGCGACGAGCACCCTCGCGACGGCGTGACCGCCGCTTCGCTGGCAGGCCTCGCGCCGGTGTTTGCGACCGGAGGCAGCGTGACCGCCGGCAACTCGAGCGGCATCACCGACGGCGCGGCCGCGATGCTCGTCATGACTGCTGACGCCGCGAAGCGCCTCGGCGTGGTGCCGGTCGCCCGGATCCTAGGCTGGCGCGTCGACGGAGTGGCCCCCGAGATCATGGGGATCGGCCCGGTCCCCGCCGTCCGCAAGCTTCTCGCCGCAACGAGCATCGCTCTCGACGCGATCGATCTCGTCGAGTTGAACGAGGCGTTCGCGGCTCAAGCCTTGGCGGTCGACCGCGAATTGAACTTCGACCGGGAACGGCTGAACGTGAACGGCGGCGCGATCGCGTTGGGGCATCCGATCGGCTGCTCGGGAGCACGCATCGTCGTCACGCTGCTGCACGAGCTTGCCCGGCGAAAGGAACGTTACGGTCTCGCCACGCTGTGCGTGTCCGGCGGCATGGGTGGCGCCCTCTTGCTGGAGCGGACATGAACGATGCGCCGGCCCGCCCCGAGACCATACGCGTCGAGATCTCTTCGGGGCTCGCGCGGATCACCCTCGATCGCCCGCCCGTGAACGTCCTGACGACCGCGATGATGGGCGACCTCGCAGCAGGTTTGCGGCGCGTCGCGGCCGACGACGCGGTCCGCGTCGTTCGGCTCGACGCCGCGGGCAAGACGTTTTCGGCCGGAGTGGATGTCGGCGATCACCTCGGCGACCTGCTCCCCTCGATGATGGAGGCGCTGGGCGATCTGTTCGTAGCCTTCGAGGGCGTGCCGCAGCCCGTTGTCGCCGTGGTGCAGGGCGCGGCGCTAGGCGGCGGGCTCGAGGTGGTGCTCGGATGCGATCTCGTCGTCGCGTCCGAAAGAGCCACCTTCGGCCAGCCCGAAATCAAGCTCGGCGTTTTCGCGCCGCCGGCGACCGTGCTCCTCCCCCGCCGGATCGGGCGAGGGGCCGCCACCGGGTTGCTCCTGACGGGCGAGAGCGTGAGCGCCGCCGAGGCTCGACGGCTCGGCCTGGCGAACGAGGTGTTCGCGGTCGAGGGTTTCGACGCCGCGGCGACGGCGTGGATCGAGAAACTCCTGGCGCTTTCGGGCGCCGCGCTCCGCCGTGCCAAGCGAGCGCTTCTGGAGTCTTCACGATTGCCGGTGCGCGAGGCGCATGAGCGCGTGCACGACATCTACATGAACGACTTGATGGCGACCGAGGACGCGCACGAAGGTCTGCGCTCGTTCGTCGAGAAGCGCCCCGCGGCCTGGAAACACCGCTAGAGCGCCAGGGAGAAGTCATGGGTCTCGGCTCGTCGTTCCAGGGTCTGGATTACGCCAACGTCGAGTCGCTTTTGAGCGACGAAGAGAAGATGATCCGCGATACCGTGCGGGGGTTCGTCACCAAAGAGGTTCTGCCGGTCATCGAGCATCACTTTCGGGATGGGACGTTTCCGAACCACCTCATCCCCGCAATCGGCGAGATGGGGCTTCTGGGCGCCAACCTGCAGGGCTACGGTTGCGCCGGATTGGGCCCGGTCGCGTACGGCCTGATCATGCAGGAACTCGAGCGCGGCGATTCCGGATTGCGGTCGTTCGCCTCGGTGCAGGGCGGCCTGGTGATGTATCCGATCCACACGTTTGGAAGCGAGAGCCAGAAGGAGAAGTGGCTTCCCGCGCTCGCGACGGGCAAGGCGATCGGCTGCTTCGGGTTGACCGAGCCGGACCATGGCTCGGACCCCGGAGGCATGACGACACGCGCGGTCAAGAAGGGCGACCGCTGGATCTTGAACGGCGCCAAGGCATGGATTACGAACGGATCCGTCGCCGACATCGCGGTCGTGTGGGCCAAGACCGAAGATGGGGTGCGCGGATTCCTCGTCGAAAAAGGCGCACCCGGTTACACCACGCCGGATCACACGGGGAAGTTCTCGCTACGGGCGTCGGTGACCTCGGAGCTCATCTTCCAGGATGTCGAGCTCGAGGCGGACGCGGTCCTTCCCGGCTCGAAGGGGCTGAAGTCCCCCCTCATGTGCCTGACCCAGGCTCGGTTCGGAATCGCGTGGGGCGTCATCGGTCTCGCCCAGTGCGTCTTCGACGAGGCCTTGAGGTACTCCCAGCAGCGGATCATGTTCGGCAAGCCCATCGCGGGATTTCAGTTGACCCAGCGCAAGCTCGCGTGGATGGCGACGGAGATTACGAAGAGCCAGCTACTCAACCTCCACCTAGGGCGACTGAAGGAAGCCGGGACGATCACGCCGCAGCAAGTCTCGATGGCCAAGATGAACGGATGCCGTGTGGCCCGCGAATGCACGCACCTCTCCCGCGAGATCCTCGGAGCCAACGGGATTTCGGACGAATACCAGACCGGCCGTCACTTCTGCAACATCGAGGCCGTCTACACCTACGAAGGAACCGACGACATCCACACGCTGATCGTGGGCCAGCAGCTCACCGGGATCGCCGCTTTCGAATGATGGGTTCCGGGCGGCCTAGACCCGCTCGGACCCCTCTCCGTTTCTCACCGTCACGACGAAGCGGCGTTGAACGAGGGTGACGGTGCCCTCGCCGAACAGCGGCATAAACCGGCCGGAGGCGTTCAGGTAATCGACGGCGCGACTTCTCTCGGGCGGCATGACGATCACCAGCGTCCCGACGACGCTGATCCCCCCCGCAAGCGAGACGCGAACAGGAACCCTTTGCCCGGAGCCGACCTCGTCCGCGATCTCTGCGGCCGCGGAACCCGTCAGCTGGACCCAGATAATGCCCGCCTTGTTGAGGAGGAAGCTGTCCTCGCCGCAGAGCAAGGGCACGAATTCCTCGTCCAGTTCATTGAGATGTTGGAGCACGTCCTCGGGACTCCCGGCGGCCCCGGTTTCGGCCGTAAAGAGCGTCCCGTCCAGGGTACGTCCGTCATCCACGAGGATGCGGACCGGCACCTGGCGGCGAGGGATGCGGTAGATCTCCATGATCCGATTCAATCTAGGTGCCGAAAATGGTCGCCGCAATACCACCCCTGAGGCCTTGCTCCGGGTCCCATCCTGCCTAGATTTTTCCCCTGAGGAGCGCGATGCCGGTCCAGGGGAGTCTGGCCACGATGTCCCTGACCGAAATCCTCCAGTGGCTGGGGAACGCCGGCAAGACCGGAACCCTGTCCATCGAGAGGAACAAGGTCGTCAAGCGGATTCTCGTCCGCGAGGGGCGGATCATTGCCTGCGCATCCCAAGAACCTTCCGACATGCTCGGCCACTTCCTCGTCTCGCGCGGCAAGATCACCGAAGAGACGCTTCGCAAGGCGCTCGCGCTGCAGGAAACCCAACGCTCCCACCTCGGCCGGATCCTCGTCGAGTCGGGAGCGCTGTCCGAAGACGAACTGCGCCTCCTGCTCGAGGACAAGGCTCAAGAGACGATCTTCGGGCTCTTCAACTGGGACGACGCGGAGTTTCGCTTCGCAGACGACGAGACTGCGGACCCCAACATCTTTGCCGTGGACATGCGCGTCGAGGACATCCTCCTGCGCGGCGCGCAGCGATGGGACGAGATGCAGCGCTTCCGGATCGTGTTCAACGATCCCGGCATCGTGCTGTGTCGAACCGCGCGCATGCCCCCCACGGAGGTTTTCCGAAATCGGATGGCGCGGCGGATCTTCGAGTCGATCAACGGCGAGCGCACGGTGGCGGAGATCCTCCTCCACGCGCACGGATCCGAGTACCTCGTGACCAAGTTCCTGTACGAGCTGCACCGCGCGGGCGTGGCCGAAGTCTCTGGAGTGAAGGCGGTCGCCAGCGAGCCTTCGCACGCGCCCGCGGCCCCGCCCGCAAGGGAGGGCCTGCCTCCGGCTGCGACGACGCCTGCTCCGGAAGCCGTCGTCTCGCGACCGGTGGCCGTGCGCGCCGTATCCGCTCCAATGGCCCCCGCGGCCTCCGAAGTGATCGCCTCCGCGACCGCGAACGGTAGGACCGCGGCAGCGCCGTCTCCGGTCGACGAGGGTGACCTCGAGTTCGCGCGACGCCTCCTGAATCGGGGCGAATTCGACTCCGCGCTCGAGATCCTCGACCGCGCCTACAAAGCGCAGCCCGGGGACGAAGCGTTGCGACGCCTCCTCGCCGAGGCCGAGGCGTCGTTCATCGAGAAGGCCTACAGGCACTTCCTCCCGCCGTCAAAGATCGTCACGCTCCAAAGGGCGGTCGAGTCGCTCACGGCCGAGCAGCTTTCTCCCACCGAGTTCTTCCTCCTCAGCCGGATCGATGGCACGTGGGACGTCAAGTCGATCATCCAAATCACGCCGCTACGCGAGGTTGATGTCTTACGCACACTCAAAAGAATGCGCGAGAAGGGCTTGATCGACTTGAAAGACCCGGTCGCGGCGTCCGCCTAGCTCTCGAGGACCACGACGGCGGCAGCGAGGCCGGGCTGGTGGGTGAGGCTGACGTGCGATCGGATCACGCCCAGGGCCTCCGCACGGCGCGCAGCCTCACGGTGCAGCACGAGCCGTGGCGGCTGATTCCCTTCGCGAACAACCTCCACGTCGCGGAATCCAAGCCCTTCGGCCCAGCCGGTCCCAAGGGCCTTGAGGCAAGCCTCCTTCGCCGCAAAGCGGGCGGCCAGCGCCAGGACACGGTCCGCCCGCGGGTCGCACGCAGCCCGTTCGCGGTCGGTGAAGACCCTCTCGACGAAATGGTCCCCATGCCGGCGGAGCGCGTCGGCCAACCGGGCTACCTCAACGACGTCGATTCCGAGCCCCACGATCACGCGGCCTCCCTGACCCGGCCCTCCGGCCGGGAAACACGATCCCGGTGGTATACTCAGCGTCCCACGACGGCCGGGGCTCGTCTCGGAAATAGTTTACTCTCAATAGCTTAGCCTGACAGTCGGCTCGCACTCGGGCGGGGTCGGCAAAGGGACGAGATGGCGCGGACCGAACGAGAGGTCATTACACGGCTCGGGACGGTGGGTCTGTCCCGTGCACTGAACGACATACTCGACCAGGCCCGCGTGATCCGCCTGGCCAACGCCGTCGGACTCGCCTACCCGGGAATGCGCACCCAATCCCAGAAGCGACCGCGCCTCATCGCCGACCTGGTGGAAAAGGCCGGCCGTGACGATGCCGCGGGTCTCGCCGTGATTCGCTCGCTCCGCAAGGAAACCGCCACGGTGGCCAAGGAGTGGGCGGCGCTTGCCCCCGAAAAGCGCACCGCCCGGCTCGCCGATCCCGACGTCGCCGCGGCGAACGGACGTCTTGGCGCTTACCTTTTCGTGGCGGCTTCCGCAGCTCCCGAGCCTCTCGTCGAGGAGACCCTGAACGGCATGCTGTTGCGCGTCGACGCGCCGGAGCCGGCGAACGCCGAGGCGACCCTCCCCTCCGCCAAGGAGTCGTTGTCGAAAGAGGCGCAGCGGCTCCGCAAGAAGTGCGCGGAGCTCCAAAAAAAGGTCCGGTACCTCGAAGGACAGATCACACGAACGAAAGACGTCGAGAAGGCCAACAAGCGCGATCTGCTCCAGAGGAAAGGAGAGCTTGCCGAGGCGCGGATGCTCGCTGAGCGACTTCGGAAGGAACTGGACGAGAGTCGCGGCGCGGCGAGCGACAGTCCCTCTTCGGCGAAGACCCCTTCTCCGCTTCCCGGGTTCGAGGAGTTGGACCGCTCCGTCAAGCGGCTCGCCACCGAACAGCGGCGGCTCGCTCATCGGATCGAGAAAATGGCCGAGACCCCGCCCCCACCCACGACCGTCCTCGCCGAGTCGATGACACCGTTGATCGACGGGCTCGTGGAGCTCCAGAAGGACGTCGCCGCCCTCAGGCGCGAGCGCAAGAAGGACATCCAGGATCAGGCCAGGCGGCTCGACGAGATGGCGGCCGGCGTCCAGGCGGCCCGGAATGCCCTCGAGGCCTCCCCCAAGGCGACCCGCTTCGCCGCGCGCAAGAAGGGGGAGCCCGAACGCGTCGGTATCTTCATCGACGTGCAGAACATGTACTACTCGGCGCGCCAGTTGAAAGGGAAGCTCGACTTCGACGCGTTGCTCCAGGCGTGCGTGCTCGATCGGCGGCTCATCCAGGCCTCGGCTTATGTCGTCGAGTCCAAGGAGATCGACCAGTCGGGGTTCATCGCGATGCTCCAACAGCGAGCGATCGAGGTGCGCCGGAAGACGCTCAAGGTCCGCGCCGACGGGTCGATGAAAGGCGATTGGGACATGGAGATGGCGCTCGATATCCTCGACATGGCCCCGAAGCTCGACGTCGTCGTCCTGGTATCGGGCGACGGCGACTTCACGTCGCTCGTCAAACGCGTAAAGACCATGGGCCCGAAGGTCGAGGTCGTTGCCTTCCCACGGAACACCGCCAAATCGCTCCTCGAAGCCGCTGACCGCTTCCACCCCCTCGACCGGAGATCCATGATTCGGACCGAAGTAGCGCAGGCCGCCGAGACCGAGCGCACGACAACCGCGGCTGCCGCAAACGGCGAGTCGGCAGAAACCTCGGCAGCAGCGAACGCGAAATAGGAGCGGGGCCAAGCGCCGCGGTCAGCAATCCTCGAATCGCATCGTCCCGGTCGACGTGACGCGAAGATGGCGCCGGCTTCCCTTCCACTCGGGGAGCACGAAGATGCGACCTTCGCCCGTCGGGCCCGCGCGCAGCTCCCTTTCGACGTGAAAGTGGCCCAAAACGACAGCACGGCCTGAGGCTTGCAGATGGCGCGCGGCGTAGTTCCGGATCAGAGCCTCGGGGAATTCCCGCTTCATCTCGGCGTTGGTCGCGCGCATCTTCCTCTCGACGAATTCGGCGATCGCAAATCGCCGCGCGCGCGGGATCGCGGAGTAGAGCCACCACGCCGCGGTCGAGCGTGAAGCGCGTCGCCAGGCTCGGTACTGAAGGTCTTTCCGGTTGACGAGATCGCCGTGGGCGGCCCAGAGGCTCCGCCCTCCCCAGTCTTCGCGGAGCCCCGCGTCGCCGACGTCGTCGAACGCGCCTCCGCGATGCGCCCGCGCGATCCGGTAGTCTCGGTTCCCCTCCAGGTAGTGCATCTCGGTTCCTCGGGACCGCAGGTCGCTCAAGCACGCGATCACCGCTCGATGGTGCTCTTGCTCCAGCTCGGGAGCGCCGATCCACAAGTTGAAGAGGTCGCCCATCAGCACGACCCGCCCCGCCCCGGGTGCCAGGGCGCGCAGATAGGCGAGGAAAGCGGGCAGGTCGGCGTCGTCGCGGTCCAAGTGAACGTCTCCGACGAAGACGAGATCGCTACCGGGGCGCAAGGAACGACTCCCGAAACGCCGCGAGGGTTCCCGTGACGATAGCCTCACGCAGCGTCGTCATGAGGCCAAGGTAGAAGGCGAGGTTGTGAATCGTGTTCAGGCGCGAGGCGAGGATCTCGTTCGACACGAAAAGGTGTCGCAGATACGCTCGCGAGTAATGCGCGCACGTCTCGCAGGCGCAGGCGGGATCGAGAGGGCGCGAGTCGCTGCGGTACTGCTCGCGCTTGATGTTGACCTTGCCTTCCGAAGTGAACAGGGTGCCGTTCCGGGCGTTGCGCGTCGGCATCACACAATCGAAGAGGTCGATCCCGCCCGCGACCGCTTCGACGAGATCCTCCGGACGGCCGACCCCCATCAGATACCTCGGTCGCGCTTCCGGAAGGCGAGCCGCGGTGAATCGCGCAACCCGCGCGATGGCCTCCGGCGGTTCTCCCACGGACACTCCTCCGATGGCATAGCCGGGAAAATCAAGCGCCGCGATCTCCTCGGCGCTTCGCTCGCGAAGAGTCTCGTCGGTGCCGCCCTGCACGATTCCGAACGGAACGCCGGGACCGCGATACGCGTCGCGACCGCGCCGCGCCCAACGCGTCGTGCGCGCCACCGCGGCCTCGACCGCGTCGCGCCCCGCCGGAAGCGGTGGACACTCGTCGAGCACCATCGCCACGTCCGAGCCGAGCGCGGCCTGGATGTCCATGCTCAATTCCGGCGTGAGGCGGAGCTGGGATCCGTCGATGTGGGACCGGAACGTCACCCCCTCCTCGTCCAGCGTCGTCCGCCCCTTCATCGAGAACGCCTGGAACCCGCCGGAATCCGTGAGGATCGGACCTCCCCAGTTCATGAAGCGGTGAAGTCCGCCGAGCTCTCGAATCAGCTCGTGACCGGGTCGCACGTGGAGGTGGTAGGTGTTCGCGAGAACGATCTGCGTCCCACAGGCCAGAAGTTCGTCCGAGGTCACCGCTTTCACTGCGCCCTGGGTGCCCACCGGCATGAACGCGGGGGTCTCGACGGTGCCGTGCGCCGTCGTCATTCGCCCTCGCCGGGCCGCGCCGTCGCGGCCGGTGAGCTCGAAAGCAAACCCACTCACGCGGTCCTCACGAACATCGCGTCGCCGTAGGAGAAGAAGCGATACCCCTCATTCACGGCGAGACGGTAGGCGGCGAGCACGGCGCCCGTGCCCGCGAACGCGCAGACCAGCATCAGCAGGGTCGATTGAGGCAGATGGAAGTTCGTCACGAGGGCGTCCACCACGCGAAACCGGAAGCCAGGATAGACGAAAAGGGCCGATCGCCCGGACCCGGGCACGACGCCTCCCCGGTCGTTGGCGCGCGTCTCGAGAGCGCGCGCGACCGTGGTGCCGACAGCGACGACACGCCCGCCGCGCGCGCGCGTTCTCAGGACCGCGTCGGCCGTTGCCTCCGGGATCACGAACGCCTCGTCGTGCATCCGGTGGGCCGCAACGTCGGTCACGCGCACCGGAGAGAACGTGCCGAGTCCCACGTGAAGCGTGACGAACGCGGTCTCGACGCCGCGCGAGGCCAGACAGGCCAGAAGCTCCGGCGTGAAGTGAAGTCCGGCGGTGGGCGCGGCCACAGCGCCCGGCACGCGCGCGTAGACCGTCTGATAGCGCTCGCGATCGAGACGGGTCCGTGGGTCCCCTTCCTCGCGATGGATGTAGGGCGGGAGAGGCATCTCCCCCGCCGCTTCGATCGCGGCCAAGGGGTCGCCTTGCGCGAGCACCAGCATGACGCGCCAGACATCGGCCTCCCGCGCGAGCGGGACAACCCCTAGCCCCGGGGCCACCGCGATCTCGATGCCGGGGCGGATGGACTTCGAGCCGGAGACGAGTGCGCGCCAGACCGTGGCGCCGCTGACCTCGCCCGTCGGTTCGAGGAGCAAGACCTCGACCCGGCCCCCCGTCGGCTTCGTCCCGCGCAGGCGCACCGGAAGGACCTTCGTGTCGTTCAGAACGAGAAGGTCCCCCTCGCCGAGCTCGTCGGGGAAATTCGCGAAACGGCGATGCGTGACGGCGCCGGTAACGCGATCGAGCACCATCAGACGCGACCCGTCGCGCGTGGCCGCGGGTTCCTGGGCGATCCGGTCGAGCGGAAGCTCGAAATCGAAGTCCGCGACCTTCATCGCGCGAGGACCGATCGCAGCACCCCGAGGTTGACCCGGTCCTCCGCGAGGTCGTCCCCTTTTTCCGTTTCGAGGACCATGGGGACGTCGCGGAGACGGGCGTCCGCCAGGATCAGCCGGAAGGCCTCGAGTCCCACCTTCCCCTTGCCGATGTGCTCGTGTCGATCCCGCCTGCATCCGAGGTCGCCCTTCGAGTCGTTGAGATGAACTCCGAGCAACCGGTCAAGGCCCACCGCACGATCGAGGGCGGTCATCGTCTCGCCGTACGCAAAAGCAGACCGGAATTCGTAGCCCGCCGCGAGCACGTGACACGTGTCGAAGCAGATCCCCAAGCGCTCGGGGTGTTTCGCTACCTTCAGGATCTCGCCGAGCTCCTCGAAGCGCGCGCCGAGCGTCGTGCCTTGGCCCGCCGTGGTCTCGAGGAGAACGCCGGAGCCGTGCCCCGACTTCGGCAGCGCGCGGTCAAGCGCCTCGGCAACCCGCGCGATTCCGCAGGTGACACCCGACCCGACGTGAGCGCCGGGGTGCACGACCAGCCACGGGATGCCCAGCGCATCGCATCGATCGAGCTCCACGCGCAATGCGGCGACCGATTTCTCCCACAGGGCGTCGTCGGGCGAGGCAAGATTGATGAGGTACGACGCGTGGGCCAGCGTATGGCGATCCAGCCCAGCCTCGCGGGACGCCTCGCGATAGGCTTCCACTTCGCCGGGCGCGAACGGTCTCGCAGCCCACTGATTCGACGACTTCACGAAAACTTGGAGCGCGGTTGCATTGACGGCTCGCGCGCGCACGATGGCCTGGGGCAGGCCGCCCGCGATCGACATGTGAGCCCCGAGGCGTGGTCCGTTCATCGACTCGTCAGGGCCAAACGGACGCCGCGCGCGGTCAGTCGGCCACCCGACGCGTGGAGGAGCCCGAGGATCCCCAAACGCGAGAGGGCGAAGTCGAACCGAATGGGATCCGCCGGGTCGAGAGCGCGCAATCGTGCCGTGGCCTCGAGAGCCATCGGCCAACCAGCGCTCTTCCGTCGCGTCCAGGAGAGCGCCCGGACGACCCGGAGGAGGTGCGTGTCGAGCGGCAGCACGAGGCGCGACGGGGAGACCCGGGTCCACACGCCGCAGTCGACGCCGTCGTCCGGCCTGACCATCCAGCGCAGGAACAGACACGACCGCTTGCACGCGGAGCCTCCGGCCGGTAGCGGCAGGAGCCAACGCGCGCCGTCACGATGCGGAACGACCCCGTCGCGCACGAACGGGCGCGCGTCGAGCGCGAACAGGCGCGAACCGAAAGAGTCGAGCGCCGGGCCCAAGGTGGGGGCAACTGGATCCACGTCGCCCTCAACGAAGAACGACTCGAGCGACCCCGCGCGCTCCTTGACCTGGCGCACCAGATGGAGAAGCAGCGCGATGTCCCGTCCGCGGGTGAAGCGGTGAACGAACCCGTCGAAAAGGGCGGCGTCGCGGGCAGGGTCGTATGAGGCGACGAATCGACTCGGGCGGGGACCGAGCCGACCGAGGAGACTCTCCAGACTTCCGCGAATCGAGGCGACACGACCGTAGGCGAGGCCCGCGGCGATCAGCCCGACGATCTCCCGATCCTCCGGATCGTCAAACCGGCGAACGATTCCGACGGGATCGCTGTCGAGGAAGCGCCGGTCGTACCGCCGACGCAGATCCTCGAGGGCATCCAGAAGGGCAGACGGTTTCGAGGCGGCGCGCGGCACGGCGCAAGGATAGCAACGACGTGAGGTCTCAGCGGGCCAGCCAGGTGAGGAACGCCACGAGGGCCGCGGCGGCCACGAGGGCTCCAACGATGATTGGCGCGCTCAACACGCCGGGCTTTTTCTCGAGCAGTGCCGTCATCCCCCACGGCAGCGGCTGAGGCGCGTCGAGCTCGGTCTTCACGAGGCTGGCGGCCAGGGCTGCCGGCGTCAGCGCCCTTCGAAACACCTCCCGGTTGACCCTGGGGACGTCCGTCGTCGGCCCCACGCGTATACAGAGCGCCCGCTCGATCCGGCGCAGGCGGTCGAACGGAGTCGGATGGGCGACCTCGGTTTCTGCGACGGCGTCGTCCCCACGCGCGATCGCGGCGTGAAGGCGCTGCAGATAGCGGCCGGCCGACTGGGGCTCGTACTCGAGATCGAGCATCGCTCGGAGCGCGCATGTGTCCGCGTCGCACTCGCGTCGGCGGCCGTAGCCGAGCCGCACGAGGTCGACGGCGGCATCGCTCCAGCACAGTCCGTCCGAAGCAGCGGACTCCCTGGCGGTGGCTTCAAAACCCAGCCGAACGAGCCGGACGGCCGCCTCGCCCGAGGCCGCGTGAGCGATTTCATGGCCGAGGACGAATGCCAACTCGGCCTCGTCCTCCAGAAACGCAAGAAGTCCGGTGCTCAGGAGCAGCGTTCCCGAGGGAAGCGCCAAGGTGCGATGTTCCCGCGTCTCGACGAGCACGACGCGCGGAGACGCCGGCGCGCCGGCGATGCACACCGAAATCTGCCTCGCAATGCGATCGAGATACGGCTGCGCGGTGGACGAGGTCACAAAGCGCCAGCGCGTTGCGAGCGCGGCACGAACCTCGTTCTCGGCGGCAGCCGCGACGTCTCGGTCGGGGAGTTCGGGCGGAACGTGCCCCGAAACGCACGGGGCGCAGAGCTGTTCGCCGTGCGGGAGGATCGCGTCGGCGAGGAACGGAAGTCCGCAAGCTTCGCACGTGAACACGAGGCGCGGCACGGGGCTTCCGTCGGCGACCCGAGTCCCGCACCGGCCGCAACGGCGCAGGGCTCGCCCGCCGAACGACGGCGCCGTGACGACCGGACCCTTGGACCATGGCTCGGCGCAGCGAGGGCATGCGTCGGCCCCTTCGGGCCGGGGCCGGGCGCGATCGAGGGTTACTTCAGCGACGTCCATCGCAGCCACACCCAGCCGGCGACGGCCCCGAACGCCGCGCCTACGGCCATCCCGGTGATCGTCGTGCCGCCCATCGTCCAGCTTGCCCCCGTGCCCGCGATCGCGCCCGTCGCCAACCAGAGCGCGAACGTCGCGGTACTCCCGCCATCGGGCGAGGACTCCTCGCGGGCGTCCTCGCCTGGTCCTTCTCGCGGGACATCGTCGTCGCGGGTTGGCGGTACGGATGACTCGTAGGCTCCCCTCAGTGTCGCCTCGGGAATCTGCGGCAGCGGGTCTTCGTTCTCCCAGATTTCGGGGAGCCGACCG
>Ga0315273_10001558_pt1 | contig 26292 bp, 23 predicted proteins | sample YL17G02_0_MG_FD_205753 | JGI IMG/M metagenome (GOLD analysis project Ga0315273, IMG submission 205753) | Sediment microbial communities from Yellowstone Lake, YNP, Wyoming, USA - YL17G02_0 | ecosystem: Environmental > Aquatic > Freshwater > Lake > Sediment | place: USA: Wyoming | collected... | reverse complement strand
TCTCGAACGTCTTGCGATCCTTCATCGGCCACCGGTAGTAGTCGTGGTACGTCTCGGAACCGAGGATGAAGAGGTTCACGAGCGGCGTCCGGAAGAAGAGTTTCTGGAACCTCTTGAGAGGCGAGAACCAGAGGAGGTGGCCGACCAAGGATGCCCCATTGTCGCCGACCTTGAACCCCCAGGATTCATTCGCGGCGTCGGTATCGCCGACGATTTCGATCTCGCGCGGGTCGCCTACGCCTAGGCCGTCGTCGTTGGCGACGCGGATGTACTCGATCGAAAGCGGGTCGAAGCCCATCATCTTGGCGGCGACCGCGTCGATTGCGGTCTGGTCCGACGACGCGAGCATGACGTTCTTGATTTCCGGGAACATCGTGCGCGGTCCCGGACCGTTCCCCGCGGTCGTGCCGTCCATGACGGCGAAAACCCCCGTGTGGATCTCCTTCTGAATCGCGAGAAGGTCGACGAGCGTGCGGTGGATCCACGAGTGGGTGTAGTGGCGGTGATTGTGGAGGAGGCCCCCAAACGCGTTTTTCATCGCGCCTGTCGTCGTCGTGTAGATGTGACACTTGACGGTGGGGAGATGGACGATGTTCTTTCCGAAGAAGAAATCCGGGATGTGAATCCCCTCCGGGAAGATCTTGTCGAGAACGTGCATCTTTGCTTTCGGCGTGAAGCGCACCCAGCTCATGTCGGACGGCCGGAAGTTATAGCGGATGGGAACGTCATACGACTTCAAGATCGGGAGGTAGTGGTTCAGGTCCTCGCCCTTGAAGGCGTCGGTGACGACCGTCTGGTTCTGCACGCAGACCAAATCCGAAAGCCCGGCGCCCTCGAGAGCGCGGATCGTTCCCTCGAGTTGCCACGGCGTGGTGTTGGCGGCCGGGAAGGGGAAGTGCCACGAGATGTTGTCTTTGAGGATCGTCGTCGATCCGGGGGCCAAGGTCTCGCGCAACCCCGCGAGCTCGCACAATCGTGAGACGTCGTCGAGGACGCGTCCCGGCTCGACGCGCAGGACCGCGACCTTGGCCTTCATGTGTCTCTCCGTCTCCTTCCGCCCGTTCACGGTAGGGGAGCGCGAAGGCACCGTCAAGGCTACGGATCGGGCGGTTTGGGTTCCTTCAGGAACGGTTCCCAGGCCTCGAAGACGCGTAGGGCGGCGAGGATGCGGTCCCACTGCGCCGCGGCCAGCTCTCGATTCGGGGCGTTCTCGTCGCCACCGAATCGGACGCGCTCGTCGTAGTAACGCTCGCAGGCCGTGAGGCACGCCGTGAAGCGCGGAAGCCACGGGTCGTGTTCGAGCGTCGGCGCATGCCCGCCGCGCAGCAGCTCGGTCAGCTGGTCGAGGGAGCGCTCGATCGGGCGCACGATCTCGTTGCGGGCGAAAAGCCAATCGCGGCGGTCATCCCGATTCTCGGGGATGGGGCCGGCGATCACGGGGTCCGTCGAGGTGTGCAGGAGGTCGACGCTGCGGATCGCCGCGGCCAGCCGCGCGAAGTACCGGAGCGTCGGAACGTCGGGGACGGCGCCTTGGTCGCCCAGCCGGTCGCGCGCGGCGACCGCGTACTTCAGGAATTCGATCTGCCAGGTGCACGCGTCGGCGGGGCCGTTGGCGGTCCCGAGCACGGCGGAGCGGAACGCCTCGATCGCCTCGTACACGCGGACGGTGTCGGGGTTTGCGGCCGCCGGGGTGTTGGTTCGAAGCGTCCACGCGGGCGGCGGCGGGGGCGGCGGGGGCGGGGGATGAAGCTCGGCCTCGCGCTGCGCTACGACCTCGGGCGCGTCGGGTGTCGTGACGCGCAGCCATCCCGACGCTTCGCCGCGAGCCGGAAGCGCCTTGACCGTCAGTTTGAAGCCCGTGCCCCGGGCGAGCGACGCGGCGTCGACGTCGAACCCCACCCGCTGAGGCGAGGGGCCCGAGCGCCTCGCCAGCGTGATGCGTCCGGGCCCTTCCACCCCGAAGAAAAGGAGCCGCGGCCCGGTCCAGCTGGCGTCGATCGTCACGGACCCGGCGTACTCGACCGGAAACGGGACCACGAACGTGGCCTCACGCCCGTCGGGGACGGAAATCGTGTAGTCCCAGAAGACCGCCTGCGCCGAGGTCAGGCCGCAGGCGGCGACGAGAATGAGGGGTAGCAGCGTGGGGCGCATCGACCCGAATATAATTCCCGGTTTCCCGGGAGCCACACCATCCTCGACAGCCCGTTTCCCTTGCGTATCGGCACCTCGTCCTGGTCGTCCCCCGACTGGCGCGGCCCGCTGTACCCGGAAGGGGCGGACGCGACGAGCTTTCTTGCCCACTATGCGACCCATTTCGACACGGTGGAGTGCGACGCGACCTTCTACCGGATTCCTTCCGCAAAGACCGTCGACGGGTGGCACAACCGGACGCCGCCGGGGTTCCTCTTCACCGCGAAACTCCCCCAAGAAATCACGCACGACAAGGGGCTCCTGGATTGCGCGGCTCCGCTCCGGGAGTTCCTCGCCGTGATGGAGCGCTTGGGCGACAAGCTGGGGCCGATCCTCGCCCAGTTCGCTTACGTCGCTAAGGGCAAAGACGCCGACGAGTACGCGACCGGGGCCTCGTTCCGTGAGCGTCTCGCCTCGTTCCTCGCGCTTTGGCCGAAAGAGCGTCCGCTTGCGGTCGAGGTGAGAAACGCGAGTTGGATCGCCCCGCCTCTTCTCGATCTCCTGAAAGAGCGCGGCATCCCGCTGGCGCTTTCGGCGTACTACACCATGCCCGCGCCCGAGAAGCTCTTCGCGGGGCCCGATCCGCGAACCGCCGAGCTCACGTACGTCCGTTTCATCGGCGACCACAAGAAGATGGACGCCTTGGTCGCGAAGCTGAAGGGCGAAGGGAAGCGCGCGGGGGACTGGAGCGCGCTCGCGGTCGATCGCACCGCCGAGATGAGACGGTGGGCCGTCGCGCTCAAGTCGGCCGCCAGGGGTCCGGTGCTCGCTTACTTCAACAATCACTACGCCGGGTTCGCCCCGGATTCGGCCCGCCTGTTCCGCGAGTTGTGGGACCAGGTGCCTTCGTGATCGCCGGGCGATGATCCACGTCGACCGCATTTTGCGCCGCTTCGGCGCGCGCGTCCTGTTCGACGGATTGTCGTGGATGATCCCCCGCGGGGCCCGATGGGGGCTCGTCGGGCCCAACGGCGCCGGGAAGACGACGATCCTGCGCATCCTCGCGGGTGAAGACGCGCAAGACGCCGGCGAGATCCATCGCAGTGGGACGGTTCGCATCGGCTACCTGCCGCAAGAGGTCGAAACCGTCGGCGAGGGGAGCGTGCTCGCCACCGTGCTCGACGGCTTCGCCGAGCTTCGTCTCATGGAAGAACAGCTCGAAGCTTATGAGCACAAGATGGCCGTGTTGCGCCCCGGCGATCCCGAGATTCTGAAGCTCACGACGGCCTACGGCGATCTCCGCCACCGCTTCGAGATGATGGGGGGCGATCGGGTCGAAGCGAAGGCCCGCGCGATCCTTTCGGGCCTGGGCGTTCCCGAAGCGCGCTTCCACGAGCCGATCCAAAACCTCTCCGGAGGTTGGCGGATGCGTGTCGCGCTGGCCCGCCTGCTGCTCGCCGCGCCGGACCTGCTCCTCCTCGACGAGCCTACGAACCACTTGGACCTCGAGGCGATCGACTGGCTCGAGCGATTCCTCGACGGGTGGGAGGGGGCGTTCATCGTCGTCTCGCACGACCGCTACTTCCTGAATCGCATGGTGCGGGGGATCGTCGAGCTGGACCGGGGGCGTCTTACCGAGTTTCCGGGCGGCTACGACGATTACCTCGTCGCGCGCCAGGCCCGAATCGACGCGCAGGAGGAGGCCGCGAAGCACCAGGCCAAGGAGATCGCGCGGGTCGAACGGTTCGTCGAGCGTTTTCGTTACAAGAGCACGAAGGCCAAACAAGTCCAGTCGCGTCTGAAGGCGCTCGACAAGATCGAGAGGATCCAGGCGCCGAGCCGCGCGAAGCGCGTGCGCTTCGGGTTTCCCCCCGCGCCGCGCTCGGGCGACGTCGTCGTGCGCGCTTTGGGCCTGCAAAAGGCCTACGCCGAGGCTCGGGTCTTCACGGCGCTCGACCTCCTGTTGCGCAGGGGGGACCGCGTCGCCCTCGTCGGACCCAACGGCGCCGGGAAATCGACGCTCCTGAAGATGCTCTCGGGACGCCTGGCGCCCGATGCCGGGTCCCTCGAGCTGGGCCACAACGTGACCGTTCAGTACTACGCGCAGCACCAGCTCGAAGCGCTCATCCCGCAAGACACGGTGCTCGAGACGTTGGAGCGCGTGGCGGAGCCGGGCTCGAGGCCGCGCCTGCGAACGCTTCTGGGATCCTTCCTCTTCTCCGGCGACGACGTCGACAAGAGGGTCGGCGTGCTCTCCGGCGGGGAGAAAGCGCGGCTCGCACTCGCGCGCATGCTGATCCGCCCGTCGAACCTGATGCTCCTCGACGAGCCGACGAACCACCTCGACCTGCAGAGCCGCGAGGTCCTCGAGGAGGCGCTCGACGAGTACGAGGGGACGCTCGTCGTGATCTCCCACGACCGGTACTTCATCAACCGTATCGCCACGTCGATCGCGGAGGTCGGCGGCGGCCGCGCGGTGCTGTTCACCGGAGACTACGACACGTTCCTGGAGCGTCACATCCCGGCGGATGCTCCCGCGGACGAGGCCGACGCGGGTTCCCGGGATCAGAAGCGCGATGCCCGCCGCACCGAGGCCGAAGAGCGCAACCGGCGCTATCGCGAACGGAAGGCCCTCGAAGAGAAGATCAGCCCAGTCGAGGACGAGATCCACAGCCTCGAGGCGCGAGACAAGGACATCGAAGCTCTCATGGTCGATCCCGACGTCTATCGCGATCGGGAGCGGGCGAAGAACCTGGGTCGCGAGCGGTCCGAGATCGCGTCGCGGCTTACGACCCTGTACGCGCGATGGGAAGAGCTCGCAGGCGAAGAGCCGGACGTACTCGAACACCCAAAAGATCAGGCTTGACCCGGGGGAAGGCTCGCCGTACAAGGCCACTCAGTCGGATCAGTCACGTTTGAACCTACCGGGGAGTTCATGACATCGCATCGACTCAAGAATGCATGGATCAGAATGGTCTCCGCTCTCGCGATGCTGGCGCTTGCCGCGATGGCGCCTGCGAAGCCCGCATTCGCGACGGAGGCAAAAGGCGACCTGGATCTGCAGCTTCGCCTTGTCGAGACGGTTCCGGGCAGAGGTCCCGCTGGGCCGTCGATGACCGGAGTCGCTCGTATCGAGGTGCTCGTCGAAGCGTTCCGCGCGACGGGTGGCGTCGAGCTTCGCGTGTTGCGCCCCAACGGCTCCGCCTGGACGGTCAAGACGCGTCCGTTCACGACCCGCGATCTCGCGTGGAGCGATCGGGGCGGAGAGCCCCTCGAACCGGGGGCTGACGGACCTTCCATCCGCGTGCGCGGCGCGATTCGCACCACGATCGCCGTTCCGCTGGAAGGCGCCGCCATCCACGAGATCGTCGTCGCCGTGACGGGGCTCGTTGGCGGCGATCCGATCGCGACGGAAGGGGTCGTCCGCGCCGTGTTGGGCGTTCCCGACAACCAGCCCGTCGACGACGGCGCGTTCGCGAACTTCCCTTTGCAGAGGGAGAAGTGATGCGCCGCGTGGTTCTTCGCCTTCTCGGGGCTGCCGCGCTCGTTGTCGCCACGATCCCCGCCCACGCCAACTGGACCGCGTCGGGGCAGATGCTCTATCAACATCGAGAATGGGACGCGACCGGGTTCACCGGGACGCTGACGAATCTCCCCGTGCGTTTCGCCGACGTCGAAGTGGTCGATCCGACCAAGGCCGGCGGAAAAGGCCACCTGGCGTGGGGGAGGACGGACGCGAACGGCAACTTCAGCGTGGCCGTCGTTGACTCTTCGACGCGCAGCAAGGTGCGTGTCCGCATCCTCTCGCAAACGACCCAGACGTCGGATCTCTTCGTCAAGGTGACGAACCAGAGCGGATCGGTCTACGCCGGCAACTCTTCCGATTACTCCAGCCACGGTCCCAGTACCAACGTCAACTGGGGGACGATGGTCGCGCAGGCGTTCGGGAGCGCCGAGGCGTTCAATATCCTCGACCTCTGCGTCTACGGGGCCGACTTCGTCAAGGCCCAGTCCGGCTCGCGGCCGAGCTCGTCGAAGCTCGTCACGTTCAAGTGGGCGTTCGTCGGGGGGGTCACGGTGTCCACCACGTCGGGGAACACCGTCACGCTGCGCGATACGGCCGGATACGACGACACCGTGATCCTGCACGAGTGGTCTCACTACGTCATGAACAACTATTCGAAGTCGTCGAACCCCGGCGGGACGCACTACCTTTCCGACTGTAACGAGGACCCGCGCCTCGCGTTCGACGAGGCGCGCGCGTCGTTTTTCGGATGCAGCGTGCGCCGCCTCAACGGCTGGGCGAACAGCAACGTCTATGTCCGCACCGACGGCGGGTCGGGCCCGGGGCACGCGCTCAACGGGTACAACCTCGAGACCCCCGAGCAGTACGCCTGCCAAGGCGACACGAGCGAGGTTTCGAACTCTCGATCGATGTGGGACATCGGCGATGGGACCGCGACGAACGACGGGACCGCGGGCATCGACGACACACCCCCGGACGCGTTGAGTCTGCCTGACACGGAGACCTGGCAGGTCTTCACCGGCCCGATCAAGAACGCGACCTATGTCACCGGCGAGAGCTTCTGGGACGGGTGGTTCGATCCCACGGTCGCCAACGGCAACTCCGCCGCAATGAAAGACATCTGGTCGTCGTCCACGATCGAGTTCTTCCAGGACGCGTTCGAGCCGAACAACACCACGGTCTCGGCGACGCTCCTGAATGCAAACGACCCGGCCGTGCACGCAACCTACTTCTACGACGCAAACGGCGACGGCAAGGGCGAGGTCGATACCGACATCTTCAAGTTCAACGCCGTTGGCGGACAGAGCTACACCGCTCAGACGCTCAATCTCTTGAGCGCGAACGACACGAATCTCGAAATCCTCGATACGAACGGCACGACGGTGCTGGCGTGGAACGACGACCGGTCGGCGGGCGACAAGTCCTCGTCCGTCAGCTGGACGGCGCCAAGATCCGGCGCGTTTTACGTTCGCTCGAAGCGGGCCTCCGGCGGGTTCACGATCTACGGGTCGTACGACCTGAAGCTGTCGACGCCGTAGCGCCTTGAATCAGCGTGCGATCTTGGGGGCGGGCCGCCGGGGCCCGCGTTTTCCAGACTTCGCCCGGCCTTCGATCTCGCGTCGCTCGAGGAAATCGGCCAGCATCCCTTCCTGCTCACCCCACACGCGCTGCAAGTGCAAGAGAGCTCCCGCGACGTCGTTTTTCTCGAGCGCGTCGAGCACCGGCGCGAACCCGGGCGTGATCGTCACGCCGGTTGCGGCCCAAGCCTCCAGCCACACGGGCATGTAGCGAAGGCCGGAGAGGATGATACCGCGGATGGTCTCGACGAGGTACGGACGCCGCGCCGGGGCGAGGATCGCCTCGTGAAAGTCCGCGTAGAGGCGAACCCGCGTCAGGGGATCGCGCGCTTTTTCCATGCGCTGCACGATCGCGCGGGCCTTCACGAGGGTCGCGGGCTTCATGTTCGGCCAGGCCTGCCGGATTCCCTGCGCTGCGAGAGCGGAGCGCACCTCGGCCATCTCGCGCAGCTCCTTGCTCGAGATGGGGCGCACCCGCGCGCCGCGATTCGGCAGGAACTCGACGAGCCCCTCCGAGGCCAAGGTGTGCAGCGCCTCGCGCAGGGGGATCACGCTGCATCCGAGCGCCGCGGCGAGTTCTTCCTGACGCAGCTTGACCCCCGACGGGTAAACGCCGCGCAGGATCGCCTCCCGGATCTTTCCGGCGAGGCGAGGCGCGCTCGGCGCACGTTTCACGGACTGGCCTGCCACGGCGTTCAAACTTTCCGGCTGTGCTCGAGGATCGACTTCAGATCCTCGACCGTGCGGTTTCGCTTCGCGTCCGTCAGCCCCAGGATCTGTTGCAGCGCGTCGCCGATGTGTGGAATGTACTTTTCGATGTAGGAGCGCTTCTTTTCTTCATCGGCGACGCGGCGACGGTGGCGGACGAACGCGCCGAGGCGCCGGCCCGCCTCCATCAGCGCGAGGCGGAGCTCCTTCAGGATCTCCGGGTACGACGCGATCGACTCCTTCGACTCCGAGGTGAACGGCACCCAGACCGACGCGACGTGGACCGAAACGACGAGCGGAGCCGTGGGAAGCGCCCCTTTCGACTGCGCAAGGCCGTACGATTTCCAGTCCACCGACAGCACCGCCTTGGTGATGGCGCAGGCGGACTGCTGGTACTGGAGCGGCACCCGGTTCGCGAAGCGGTACAACTCCATCAAGTCGTCCGCGGGAAGCTGGCCGCCGTACGCCAAGCCGACCTCAACCTGGAACGGGTTGCCGCGATAGACCGAGGGCGGCCGCGTCACGGCGGTCGCGAAGTCGCACGGCACGCGCGTCTGCAGGCCCCGGGTGAGCAGTTCTTCTCCGATCGGCGAGAGGCACGCCGTGGGCGGCGCCATGATCTTCACCTTCGGGATCGCGCGGAAGAGCAGCTCGGCTTGTGCCACGGACACGCGGCGCGGGTCCGCGTCGCCCTTGACGCCGGCGACCCGACAGATCTGCTCGGCCACCGCCGGACTCACGCGCGAAAAATCGTTGGACAGCATGGCGACGACGTTGCGCGACGCGGTGTCTTTCATCATGCGCAAGAGGATCCCGAGCTCGACGCCGTAGGGGTGCGGCTTGATCTCTTTCGACTCGACGGGGAGGTCGGCGGCCACGCGCAGGAAGAGCTTGACGTCTTCTTTCGGGGCCAGGTAGCGCAGCGTCACATGGGGGTTGGCCAGGGCGGTTTGCTCGATGTAGTCGTCGACCGAGCGGCGCCCCTTTTTGTAGGTGGCCTCCATCTCGATCTCGACGCGCGTGCCCTGTTCCTTGTCCCACGGAATCTCGATGTCCTTGTGCACGACGGGCGCGTTCTTTTGCGTGTCGATGGCGATCTCGAACAGGTGAGCCGGGCTTCTGGCCCCGATCTTCGACAGGACCCGCACGGGCTTGCCCGTCGTCAGGACGCCGTACATCCCCGCCGCCGAGATTCCGATGCCCTGCTGGCCGCGTTGCTGTTTCAAGCGGTGGAACTTCGAGCCGTAGAGCAGTTTCCCGAAGATTTTGGGGATCTGCGCCCGCACGATGCCGGGGCCGTTGTCCTCGACCGCGATGCGGAAGCGCTCCTCGCCGACCTCGTGGATCTCCACGATCAGCTCGGGGAGGATCCCCGCTTCCTCGCAGGCGTCGAGTGAGTTGTCGACCGCTTCTTTGATCGCCGTGAGGAGAGCCTTTTGCGGGTTGTCGAATCCCAGCAGATGGCGGTTCTTCGTGAAAAACTCGGAGATCGAGATCTCGCGCTGGCGCGCCGCCATCGAGGTGGCGTCCTCGCGTTTGACGGCTGCCGGCCCGCGCGCGGGCCTAGCTTTCGGTTCGGGCTGGGGCGCCGCCGCGATCGTGGGGGCGCCGACTTCGAACAGGCCCTGCTGGGCCGAGCGAGCCACGATGAGGTTTTTCTTGGGCATGCGGGCGGGCATTGTAGCAATGCCTGGTGGGGATCCCGGGACGGACGATGCGGACGACGCGGACGGCACGCGGACAACGAACGCACGTTCCCGCGCGACCCGATCGCTGGCACCGTCGTTGCGATGTGACAGGAGGCGGCAGGGGGCCAGTCTCCCGGCCGCCGGCGACGGGAACGGGACCCCCGAATCCGGTGGAAGTTCAGGCCGCCAGGCGGGGGCCGGGGTTCTTTTCGAGGAGGCAGCCCCGGCCCCCGCCTGTTCATTCCTATAATCGGCGCGGAAACGCAGAACCTGTGAGGAGGGCCCATGAAACCCGACGTGAACGACCTTCCCCCCTTCGGCGGCGACGAGGCCGCGTCCACCTTCGACGACGCGGGGGTCGTCGTCTTGCCCGTGCCCTACGAGGCGACCGTATCCTACGGGCAGGGCACGGCGAAGGGGCCCGAAGCCATCCTGCGCGCCTCAGCGCAGGTTGAGCTCTACGACGAGCAGCTAGGGAGCGAGCCGTTCCACTCGGGGCTTTTCACCGACACGATGCTCAACGTCGGCGGGACCACCGAGGCGGTCGTCCGTCGCATCGAGACGCGCTTCGGGGAGTTGATGGATGCCGGCAAGTGGGTCGTGATGTTGGGTGGCGAGCACGCGATCACCCCGGGAGGCGTCGCGGCGGCGGCGAGTCGGCACCCGGAGCTTACGGTCGTCCAGCTCGACGCTCACGCCGACCTGCGCCAGCAGTACGCCGGGGACCGCTGGTCGCACGCCTGCGCGATGGCGCGTTGCGTCGATCTGGGCGTCCCGATCACAGCCGTCGGCATCCGCAACTACTGCGTCGACGAGGCGCAGTGGATCCGGCAGGGCATTCCCGGCTACCGCATCGTCCACGCGTGGGAGATGGAGCACGAGGCCTGGATCGAGCGCGCACTGGAAGGCCTGGACGAGAAGCCGGTCTACCTGACGATCGACCTCGACTACTTCGATCCTTCGGTGATCCCCGCAACCGGCACGCCCGAACCGGGCGGCGGAGCTTGGTGGCCGACGCTCCGGTTTCTCGAACGGTTGATCAAGCGCACCAACGTCGTGGCCTGCGATCTCGTGGAGCTCGCGCCGTGTCCCGGACTGCACCACGCCGATTTCACCGCCGCGCGACTCGCTTACAAGCTGATCGGGATGCGCTTCCCGCTCTGAACCTGGAATAGGTGACATTGATTGATAGGGGACAGTCCCCTTGTTCTTGAAGAGCTTCCAACCGCGAAGCTCTATAAGAAAAAGGGGACTGTCCCCTATCAATCAATGTCACCTATTCCAGGTTCAACCGCGGGCCCAGCGGAAGATTTCGGGGATCGTCGGGCGCTTCCCGTACATCAGGATTCCGATGCGGAAGATCTTCGCCGCCCCGCGGAAGATGAGCCACGTCGTGCCGAGGGTCAGCACGATCGAGAGCGCGATCTGCCAAGCGGGCGGGGTCTGAACACAGATTCGCATGAACATCACCATGGGCGTGAAGATCGGAATCAGCGAGACGATCACGGCGATCGTGGAGTCGGGTTGGCCCACGAAAAAGATCGTCGCCATCATCGGCAACATGAGGCACATTTGAACCGGCGATTGGAGGTTCTGCGCTTCCTGTTCCGAATTGCACACGGCGCCGATGCACGCGAACAGCGCCGTGTACATGAAGTAGCCGAGCATGAAGAAGACTAGGAAGAATGTCATCTTCCCCGCCGTGAAGGACGAGAGGATCCCCGCCATGTCGGGGTTCGATTGCGCGCTGAGGTAGATTCGGACCAGCCCCGCGGTCAGCGCGTAAATCGCCACCTGCGTCAAGCCGACGAGGCCGATCCCCAGAATCTTGCCGGTCATCAGTTCGTCCGGGCTGACCGAGCCGAGCAGGACCTCCATCACGCGACTCGACTTTTCTTCGAGGATTCCCCGCATCGTCGCGATTCCGTAGAGCAGTAGGGTCATGAACAAGACCATCACGAACATGAAGGTGCCGAGATACGCCTCCATGAAATCTTTCTTCGTACTTCCGCCTTCCTTGGAGAGCTCGTTGGTCTGCATGTCGACCGGGGCGATCAGCTTCGCGACGATTTCCTTGTCGACCGCGATGTTCGCTTTCTCGAAGCGCAGGGCGATGACCGCGCGGCGCAGCGCGCTCTGGAACTCGGCGGTGGATTTGATGTCGCCGACCGTGCGCCCGTAAAACTGGAACGCGTCCTTGGCGTCGATGTCCGCACGGACCGACAGGATGCCGTAGAGCTGCTTGTCGCGGACGCGTTGCTCGAGCGGCATGCGCGCTTCATCGAGCGAGCCTGCGGCCGTCACGTTCTCGATGAGATAGCGCGGCTGGCCGTTTTTCAGTTTCTCGTCGGCCAACTCGCGGGTGAGTGGTGCCGCGAGCTTCCCTGTGCCGTCGACGAGCGCGATCGCCTTCTGTTCGTTGCCGCCGAGGCCGATCAGGAGCATCGGGAGGAAGCTGAATCCGACCATCAACAGAGGGAACACGGCCGTCCCGATCCAGAAGGACTTCTTGGTGGCGCGCTCCAGGTACTCGCGGCGTAAGACCATCAGGATGTTATGCATCGCCGACCCTCTCAAGGGCGGGTGTCGCCTGTGCTCCGACCTTCTCGATGAAGATGTTGTGAAGCGTGGGAGCGATGATTTCGAACTTCTTCACCTTCAATCGCCCGACCACCGCCTGAAAAATCGTCTGGGGATCGGCGCCCGCTTCGAGTCGGATCTCCGAGTACGATCCGTAGCCGTCGACCCGCGCGACGCCGGGGAGAGCCCCGAGGAAGCCTCCGTCACCCTCGTACTCGATCAACAGCGAGTTCTTCCCGAACCCGTCCTTGACCTTTGCGAGCGAGCCCGAGAGCACGAGCTTTCCCTTGTTGATGAGGGCGATCTCTTTGCAAAGGCGCTCGGCAGTTTCCATCTGGTGCGTCGAGAACACGATCGTCGTTCCCCGGCGATTGAGCTCCAGGATCGTGTCCTTGAACAGGTTTTGATTGACCGGGTCCATGCCGGAGAACGGCTCGTCCAGGATCAGGACCTTGGGCTTGCCGAGCACGGCTGCGGCGAACTGGATCTTCTGTTGCATCCCCTTGGACAACTCCTCGACCTTCTTCGCCGCCCAGTCGGCGATCTCGAGCCTCTCGAGCCACCCCTGGGACTCCTTTCGCGAGTCGCGCGGCGAGGAGCCCTTGAGGGTTCCCAGGAATTCGAGCATGTCGAGGACCTTCATCTTCTTGTAGAGGCCGCGCTCTTCGGGGAGGTACCCGACGTTGCGGCGGACGTTTTCTCGAGACGATTTCCCCATCACGACGATCGTCCCGGAGTCGGGGCGAATGATGTCCATGATCATCCGGATGGTGGTCGACTTCCCGGCGCCGTTGGGTCCGAGCAATCCGAAGATGCCCCCAGCCGGGATTTCGAGACTGACGCCATCGACGGCCCGAAAGCCGTCGAATTCCTTGACCACATCGCGCAGGGCGATGGCTGTGTCCATGATGTCCCCTCCTCCTGGCGGCGGCGAGTATACGAGACCCCTGTCTCCAGGTTCAGAAACCTCTTCTTGACCCTGTCGGGACACCCCGATACCGTAAGCCGCATCATGATTACCGGATTCAACACGGATGTTGACTACGACGGTCGGGTCTTCCACGTCCAAACCGAGGACAAAGGGCTGCTGAATCCCGTCGTGGAAAGCCTGGTCTACACCGCCGGCGAGATCATCACCTCACTCAAGAAGTCGTACGGGGACCTGCTGCAATCGCCGGAGTACAGCGAAGCCGAGCTGGCCCGGCGGATGGAGTCCCAGCACCAGTCGATCATCCGTGAGATCATGTCGGGCCGTTTCGACCCCGACGGGCCACGGCCGTTCGGCTACAACATCGTCACCAACCGCAGCCTCGACGAGGTCGCCCTCGAGTTCCTCGCTCGCGAGATCGGGCTCGAGCAAATCCGCCTCGAGATGTCCGAGCCCACGACGTTCGTCGAGGGGAGCGAGCCAAGCCTCACCCTGCGCGTGATCGCCGAGTCGTCCGACCGCCCGGTCGCGGAGGCCAAGGTGACCGTCAAGCTGATTTCGACGCGCGAGAAGCCCAAAGAGATCTTCTCCGGCACGACAGCAGTGGACGGGCGGGTCGAGGCGACGTTTCAGATTCCGATGATGCCGGGAGCCAGCACGGCGATCCTGTTCCAGGCGGAGGCCGCGGGGAACAACGCCGAAATCAAACAGCTCGTGATGAAGGCCGGAGCGCCGCCGCCTTTAGAGGCCTAATCGACGCGCCGCGCGCCGCGGGCCCGCGCCATTTCCCTCTCGACGTCTTTTTTCGCGATGGCCTCGCGCTTGTCGAACGCCTTCTTCCCCTTGGCCAACGCCAGTTCGACCTTGATCCGGCCGTTTTTGAGGTAAAGGCTCAGCGGGACCAGGGTCACGCCGGTGGCGTCGGTTTCCTTGCCGATCTTCCGGATCTCGCGCGCGTTGAGCAGCAGCTTGCGCGTGCGCAGCGGGTCGACGTTGTCGCCGTGTCCGGGCTCGTAAGGGGAGATGTGCGCGCCGTGGAGGAACACCTCGCCATCCTGGACCTTGGCGTAGCCGTCCTTGATGTTCGCGCGGCCGGCGCGGATGGACTTCACCTCGGTTCCAGTGAGGACGATGCCGGCTTCGAACCGGTCCAAGAGGTGGAACTCGTGCGACGCGGCCCGGTTGCGGGCGAGCACCGCACCCCCTTTCGTGTCCTTGCCTTTGGTGCCGGCCATTCGTTCCTTCTTGCCATTTCCGGGCGCGGTCAACGTATAGTACACGCCGCATGGATGTCGTCGGTATCCGCCTGGGCGTGACCCCGCGCACCCGCCACTGCGATCCCGCGGGGCTTCCGCTCGAGGTGGGCGAGTCCTGTGTCGTCGACACCGACCAGGGCTTGCAGTTCGGAACCGTCGTCGCCCCGATCATCGGGAACCCCTTCTACAAGACGGGGGCCAGGCTCCCCAAGGTGATCCGCCTTGCGAGCCGCGACGACGAAGAGGCCTACGCGCGCAAGCTGGCGGCCGAGCAGGAGGCGCGCGTTTTCTGTATCGACAAGATCGTCGAGCGCAACCTGCCCCTGAAGCTCGGTCACATCGATCGGCAGCTCGACGGGCGCAAGATGACCTTTTACTTCACCTCCGAGGGCCGCATCGACTTCCGCGATCTCGTCCGCGACCTCTCGACCCAGTACAACGCGCGCATCGAGATGCGTCAGATCGGCGACCGCGAGGACGCCGCGATGAAGGGCGGTTGCGGCCCCTGCGGCAAGCAGCTCTGCTGCTCGACCTTCCTCAAGGGGTTCGAGCCGATCTCGATCAAGATGGCCAAGGCCCAGGGGCTCTCGCTCAACCCGTCGAAGATCTCCGGGATGTGCGGCCGCCTGATGTGCTGCCTCAAGTACGAGTACGACCCCGAGACGAAGGCCCCCAAGAAGAAGCCCGCGGGGTGCGCCAGTTGCTCGATCAGTCGCGGACCAGGGCCCGTTCCGCCAGCCGCCTCCACAACTCCGGCTTCTTGATCCCGAGCGCTTTCGCCGCCGCTTTGAGCGCGGCGCGCGTGTCGCCCCCCGACGCGGCCATCGCCTCCGTCCAAACCGTCTTGAGCGCGTCGTCCTCGGCGAGCCCGGGCGACGACGCCGCGTCGTAGCCGGCCACGGCGATCGCGATCTCGCCTTTCACGTCCCCGTCGCCCAAGCGGAGGAGAACCTCGCGCGCGCTTCCGCGCAAGATCGTCTCGTACACCTTCGTGATCTCGCGCCCCAAGACGATCGTCCGTGCGCCCCACACCTCGGCCATGTCCGCAAGAGCCGCCTTGACGCGGTGCGGGGCCTCGTAAAGGACGACCGTGCGCGATTCGCCCGCGAGCTCGCGCAGGCGGTTCCGGCGCTCGCCGGGGCGGGGCGGCAAGAACCCCTCGAAGACGAAGCGGTCGCCGGGGAGGCCGGCCGCCGAGAGGATCGCCACGACGGCCGAGGGGCCGGGCACGGGCGAGACCCTGATCCCGGCGTCGTGCGCCGCGGCGACGAGGAGTGCCCCAGGGTCGGAGACGCCGGGAGTCCCGCCGTCGGAAACGAGCGCTACGTCGTCGCCCCGGGCCAGGACTTCGAGCACGGTGTCGAGCCGGTCTCGCTCGCTGAATTTGTGGACGGCGACCATCGGCAGGTCGAGGCCGCAATGCGCGAGGAGCTTGGCGGTGCGGCGCGTGTCCTCGCAGGCGATCAACGCCGAGCCGGCGAGAGTGTCCCGGGCGCGGCGGGAGAGATCGTCCAGGTTGCCGAGCGGTGTCGCGACGATGTGAAGGGTGCCGGCCACGACACACGCTAGGGCGCGGGAACGAACTCGGCGCGGAAGCGGGCGTGCGCCACTTTCTCGATCCGGAGGAAGAAAGAGGAAGGGTCCGGCACTCCGAACTCCGCCCAATCGACATCGAACGTCCCCGACGCGGCGATGCGGTCGCCGTGCGGCGCGAGCGTCGCGGACATCTCCTGTGCTCTCGTTTGGCCTCTGATCGTGAGCCGGCCGGCGAGCACCCCGGGGATTGAGCCGTCGGCACCCGGCGGACCCGACGGCGTGAAGCGCTCCGGCTCGAAGTCGATGTTCGGAAATGACGCGACGAGGAGCGATTTCGAACGCATGGTGGCATCTCGCTTGTCGTTTCCCGTCTCGAGCGACGCGGCGCCGATCGCGATCTTCCCAGAGAACTTCAACCGCCAGGCGTCTTCGGGCTCGACACGGACCGCGCCCGTGAGGCTCGTCGTCGATCCGTGCACCGTGTGCATCGTGGCCTTGAGGTCGAAGCCAGCCTCGCAAGCGGCGGGGTCGATCCGATAGGCCGTCGCCTGCGCGATGAGTGCCGAAAGGAGGAGTGTGGTCACCACGGGCGAACGCTCCCTTCTAGGTCTTCCAGTCGCGAGGGTAGCGGAAGTCCCAGCCGATCGATCGCGTGGAGACTTTCGCGATCAGAGGCATCCGGCGCTTGAACTGCGAGCGAATGATCAGACGCTGGACGCGCAGAACGGTCTCGCGTCGAAACCCCTTGGCGACGATCGTCCCCGGACTAACCCGCGCATCGACCAAGAGCGCCAAGATCCGATCGACCTCGTCGTAGGTCACGCCGAGATCCGCCTCGTCCGTCTGTTCGGGCCAGAGATCAGCCGACGGCGGCTTGTCCAGGATCGACTTCGGGACGGAAAGAGCGCGCGACAGCTCCCTGACCTGAGTCTTGTAGAGGTCGCCCAAAGGGTTCAGCGCGGACGCGAGGTCGCCGTGGATCGTACCGTAGCCCAACAGGAGCTCCGTCTTGTTGCTGGTCCCTAAGACGAGGGCGTCGTGTTCGACCGACCGGTCGTACAGCACGAGCATCCTCACCCGCGCCATGACGTTTCCGAGCCGCCGCGGCCCGAGGTCCCCGGCCTTCGCGGCGAAGACGTCGACCAGCTCCGAGATCTCGAACCGTTCCGCGACGATCCCCAGCGCGCCGACGACGGCCTCGGCGTCGCGCACCGACGACGGGCTGCTCGTGCGATAGGGCATGAGCACGCCGACAACACCCGACGGCCCGAGCGCGCGCACGGCGAGGTACGCGGCGAGGGCCGAGTCGATCCCTCCCGAGAGGCCCAACACGACCCGGTGCAACCCGGTGCGCTCCACTTCGGTCTTGAGGAAGCCCTCGAGGATCTGCAGGGTGCCCGCGACGTCGATTGCGAGGTCCGGCTCTCGCGGGGGCACGGCCTTGAAGACTTGCAGCCGTCGTGTCATCGGGTCTTTCTCGTCGGGGCCGGCTCCTCGAGCTGGAATCGCTTCTGCCGGATGCGCGACACCTCGCGGTGCACGAGTTCGAGATTCTCGTCGCGGAGGAGCGGGTAGGCGGCGCGCGCGCGGCGGAGCACCTCGCGGTCGAGCTCGGCCACGATCACCCCGCCGACCAACGCCGGCAGAGAGGCCAGCGTGCGGCCGAACGGGTCGATGGCGATCGATCCGCCCCCGAAGTTCAAGCCGTCCTCGTACCCCACGCGATTCACATAGACGACGAACGACGTCTGGAACTGGGCCGTCGTGCGCAGCAGCTCGTGCCAAATCGGTAGGCTGGTGATCCCGCGCCCCGGCTTGGCCCCGCGCGTGGGTCCCGACGAGAGTGTAAAGAGGACCTCCGCTCCGTCCTGCACCAGGATCCACGCGCTCGCCGGGTGCCAGGCGTCCTCGCAGATCAGCATCCCCGCGGTGCCGCTTCGCGTCTTGAAGGCGCGGATCAGGTCTCCGGGCGCGAAGTCTCTCCCCTCATCGAACATGCCGTAGGTCGGGAGGTACACCTTGCGGTGCACGTGGACGACCCTTCCCTTCGAGAGGTAGACCGTGGCGTTGTGGAAACGGTGTCCGGGGGCCTCCTCGACGAAGCCCACGATCAGGTCGGCATCCGAGGAGGCGCGCAGGAGCTTCTTGAACAGCGGCGCCTTCCGGGTGAGCGCGATCTCAGGGACCTGATCGCGCAGCACGTAGCCGGTCAGCGAGAGCTCGGGGAAGACGACGACCCCAGCCTTCTCGCGCCGCGCGAGGCGGATCGCATCCCTGTGGAGTTCGAGATTTGATTCGAGGTCGCCGAGCTTGGGTGCGATCTGGGCGAGCGCGACGCGGACGGTCTGCATCTAGCCCCCATCGACGCGGCCGATCCGGTGAGCCAGCCCCTTCAGGAACCCGGCACGGTAGCACACACCCCCAGGGGAAGCCGCGCCACATCGGCACCATAGCGCCGATGTACACGCAACCGCGTCACATCGGCCGAATTGACCGCGTATCTTGTCGGGCTGCGGCTTGCCGTCAGATCGCTCAGATCCCATTAAAAACATCGTTGTTTCGGGCTTTATTTGCATATCAAAAGTTATTGGATGAATTCTGGAGATGTGGCGCGTTTCTTTCATAGAGGAAGATCGTCCACAACCAGGGCGAGGATGGAGACCGCATGGCGCGCAAACCGATGATGATCGAAGAACCCATCGAGTTCGACCCCGCCGTCCAGACAGAGGCGGACGCCGTCCGGGCAGAGATCGCCGAAGCACAGAGGGCGGCCCGCCGCAAGGGGAAGGATAAGCCGGCCATCGACGTCGACCGTCCGACCGCGGCGATCCTCCCGATCTACCTCCGCGAGATGGGCGCCACGCCGCTGATCGACGAGACCAAGGAAGTCGAGCTCGCCCGCGAGCTTCAGGAATCCCGTCAGGGCCTCGCGAAGTTGGCCCTTCGCCTTCCCGTCTACGTGAAGGAGTACGTCCTCGAAGGAGACTTCGAGGGCCCCAAGCGCGGACGCGAGTGGCCGCTCGACGATCTGGTCACCTTCTACGGCAAGATGGCCCGTTACGCCCGCGAACATCACGATGCGAAGGTGCAGGCCACGTTCAAGAACGCGCGCGAGTACAAGAAGCACGTCGATCACGCCCGCGACGCGTTGATCCTGGCGAACCTGCGGCTCGTGGTTCACATCGCGAAGAAGTATCTCAACCACGGCATCTCCTTCATGGACCTCATCCAGGAGGGGAACATCGGCCTGATGAAGGCCGTCGAGAAGTTCGAGTACGAACGCGGCAACAAATTCTCGACGTACGCCTACTGGTGGATCAAGCAGGCGATCGAGCGCGCGATTGCGGATAAGGCGCGGATCATCCGCATCCCCGTCCACGTCAACGAGAAGATCAAAAAGATCGCCCGCGTGTCCCGCGAGTTGGGCGAGACGCTCGGCCGCAAGCCGACCCCGCAGGAGATCGCGAAGAAGCTCCGCATGCCGGTCGTTAAGGTCGAAGAGATCTTGGGCGTCGTCCAGGAGCCGCAGGCCTTGGAAGACCTGTCGGCGGACGACGATTCGCCGGGCCTCCTGCGCTTCGTGGCGGACCCCAACGCGGTCTCGCCCCTAGAGCGCACCGTCGACCGCGAACTGCGCGAGAAGATCGAATCCACGCTGCGCGTTTTGAACCCCCGCGAGGAAGAAATCATCCGCCTGCGCTTCGGAATCGGCCGTGACATGCCCTACACGCTCGAAGAGATCGGCCGCGTGATGGGCCTGTCGCGCGAGCGTGTCCGCCAAATCGAAGCGACCGCGCTCAAGAAGATCCAGTCGGCGCAGGAGTGCAAGGACTTGCGGGAGTTTCTGGCGTGACTGTTAGCAGTCGACAGTCGACAGTTAACAGTTAAGAGCGAAGAATTGATTGGAGGGCCGGGGAAACCCGGCCCTTTCTATTTGGAGCGCTGACCGTTCCGGTGGGAGGATCCGCCGTGACCAGTGCCGCCGCGAGAGATGCCGCCGCCGGGTATCCCGCCGCCCCAAGCGCCTTCCCCCATGGCCTGGGCATACGGATTACGGTACGCCACGCCCGGCGCTCGAGCGCCGCGGTGCTGTGGCCCGGAGTCGCGCCCCCCCGCACCGTTCCACCATGCGGCGGGATAGCCTCCGCCCCAGAGCAACGATCCGCCGTAGATCCTCGACGGCCTTTCGACTCGCCTCGCGGAGATGTCGACCTGACGGCTGCTGAGGTCGTATTGACGGTCCGCGTCGATCCGCGAGTATTCGCGATCGAGGAACTGCTCGACCCACCGCCAGTCCTCCGGTCGCGTCTTGTCGACGGGACGGGAGGGCCCCGCGGGCGCCGGGCCGAACATGCGATCCAGGTCCTCGCCGGTGTAGAGGGGAACCGGTTCTCGATCCGTGGCCGCCGCGAGGCCGACCGCTATCATCGCGAGCGCCGGAACGACGAAAAGAAGACACCAGGGACGCATACCGAAGAGGTACGGTGGTAATTCTCGCCGCGCCATGGAATCCGCTTGTGGAAATCCCCGGATCCAGGATCGGTACCTGTGGAAACCAGAGAAGAAGCGTCCCTTGGAGTCCGTCAAAGCGATGAACAGGAGGCACTTGGGCGAAATGGGTGCCATGTGACGGGCTGCGGATCGACCAGAGTTTTCGTCCTGCCCCGCACCGGGCGCTCACAGCTTTTCCACAGCGCGTGCCCGGTGCTGTGCTCTCTCCGCAGTACCCCCATCAAAATCATGGAGATCGCGTCCGACTTTGGTTAGATTGATCCGCATGACCATCTTCCACCTGAGGCGGGCGTACCACGACTCGCTCTCGAACATGCGCGGCTGGTTGCTGGACACGTCGCTCTCGGATCGCCTCACGGTCCTCGACCGTTTGTCGATCATCGATGCGTGGCAGCAAGAGATGATGGAGTTCTTCAGCAAGAATGGCTACTGCTTCGCTTGCAACAGACGCGTCGACCGTTGCACCTGCCCGAACGAGCAGAACTAGCCGATTCCCGTAGACTCAGTTCGTGCCGCGCTTCGTCACCCCCACCTTCGAGCAAGTTCGCACCGTGCTCGCCGAGTCCCACGCGCTGTGGGGTGCGGGACTCTCGCTTCCCGATTACATCGGCATGTGGGAGGAGATGGCCGATTCTCGTTGGGCGCGTGCGTGGTACTCCTGGCGCGCCCTCGTTGACGACCACGGTCGCGTCCTGGCAAGCCTGAAGCTGTATCGTCCCGCGATGCGCCTCGGCGAGGCCACCGGTCGCGCGGCAGCACTCGGCGCCGTCTTCACGCCTCGCGCGCTGAGGCGCCGAGGCCACGCGGCGACCCTGATCCGGGCGGCGATCGACGAAGCCGTCCGGCGCGGCGACACCTCGGCGCTGCTGTTCACCGACATCGGCACGCCGTACTACCGCGCGCTCGGTTTCACGCCGCTTCCCTGCGAAGATGCCCTGGGCTCGATCGCCGGCGCCGTCGCGCGCGCGCCGCACGGGGTGACGCTTCGTTCCATGACCTTCGACGACCTCGATGCCGTCTCCTCAGCCCAACGTGCCTCTTGCGCTGGTCGCCCGCTCGCGGTCCTGCGCGACCGCGACCACTGGGAGTTCCTGCTTTTTCGCGCCGCGACGTTCTTCCGGAGGCTCGACGGGTCCGGACTCGAACGCCGCTTCATGATCGCGATGGAGGCTTCGCGGCCGATCGGCTATCTCGTCGCGGTCCTCGGGCCGGGGGAGTGGAATCTGCGCGAGGCGGACGCGTTCGACGGCGATCCCCGCACGCTCGCGCGGGTGTTTCACGCCGGCGCCGCCGAAGCCAACGCCCTCTCGGCCACGACCGTGTGGGGCTGGATCCCTCGGGCGGTCTGGCCTCTTCTGTCCGCGTGGCGTCTTCGCTCGCAACCGCGCCAGCGCGCGATTCCGATGATCCTCTCGCTCAACGGCCGCGAACTTCCCGATCGGCTCGACACGGTCGACGGCGCGTTTATTCCGTACCTCGATCAATTCTGACCCCTCAACCACCTTGACACGCCGGGGAGCGCGGATACACTCGCCCGGGTTCGTATATGGCGCTTTTCCGACTCTTTCCCCGGGCGCTCTCAATCCTCCTCATCGTATTGGCGGCGAGTGCGCTGGAACCGACGAGCGCGGCCGACACGCCCGAAGCCCCCGCTCTCCCTCCGGGCGTCAAGCTCTCCGCGCAGCACATCGGCGCCGACGAGAAGAACGGAGCCATTGTCGCGGAGGGCGAGGTCACGATCGAAGCGGGCTTCGGGAGAATCCAGGCCGACCGAATCACCTTTCGCGAAGGCCACCTCGTCGAGGCCGAAGGCAACGTCCTGCTCGTCTGGGGCACCAACCGGATTTCGGGAACGCGCATGACCTACGACATGGGGCTGAAGGACGACCCCGATCCGGAAAAGCGCGTCGCGCGGGGCGTCATCGAAAACGCCGTCGGCCAGGTCGATCCGGAGTTCTACTTCGACGCGCGCCAGGTCGACACGATCGGCGACGATCGCGTCGTGCTGCACCACGCGACCGTCACGACGTGCACGCAGCCCGTTCCGTACTGGTCGTTCAAGGTGTCGACGGCCAAGATCAAGCTCGAAGGGTACGCGCACATGTTCAACCTGCGCCCCACGATCAAGAAGGTCCCGATCTTCTACCTTCCGTACATGTTGTGGCCCGTCAAGCGCGAGCGCGCGCCGGGGCTGCTGTTCCCGGAGTTCGGGGCGACGACCAGTCGCGGCTACTTCATGTCGATCCCCGTCTTCGTCCCGTTGGGTCCCGCCGCCGACCTCACGCTGTTCCCCGAGTACTACACGATCGGCGGCTGGGCGGCCGGCGCGAAGCTGCGCATGATTCCGAATCGCGACGGCTACGCCGAAGCCGAGGCGCAGTACGTCTGGGACCAGGTCACGCACGCCGACCGCTACCGCGTTCAACTCAAGCAGACGCAGAGCTTCCTGAACGGGTTCCGCATGGTGTCGGACGTCGACATCGTAAGCGACTTCAACTACTACACCGACTTCGTCCGCAACCTCACCTACGCGTCATCTCCCACGATCCTGGGCCGCATGACGTTCACGCGCAGCGGGCCGTGGACGTCGGTCGTGGTGCAGGAGCAGTACCGCGAGCAGTTGTTCTCCAACACCAACGAGACGCTCGTGCAGACGGCGCTCCCCGAGATCGAGTGGCGCGGCCGGAGCCGGAGGATCGGGAAATCGCCCTTCTACTTCACGTACACGAGCTCGGTGGCGTCCCTCCACCAAGACAGCACGCGCCTCAAGGCCAGTTACTACCGGGGCGACCTCGCCCCGACCTTCTCGGCGCCCTTCTCGCCTCGGCCGTGGATCGACATCACCCCGACCCTCGCCTTGCGCACCACCTACTGGTCGCGGCATCAAGAGCCGCCGTTGAATTTCCAGGCTCCGGTGACCGTGATCAACCAGGCGCTCTGGCGCAACCTCCTGGCGGCCGGGATCGACTTCCGCGGACCGAAGTTGGTCCGGATCTTCGAGACGAAGCCCAAGCCGGGGAAGGACGGCGCCGACCCGGTCCCGGCGCTGAAGTACAAGAATACGATCGAGCCGAGCGTCGCCTACACGTATCAGCAGGCGTTCGACCGGAGCAACGAGGTCATCGTCTACGACGAGGTCGACACCTTCGGCATCAACGCCAACGCGATCACCTACAGCTTGGCCTCGCGCCTGATCGCGCAGCGCCCACGCGCGGCCGCGGAGCGCGAGGGAGCCTCGGGTGAGAAGACCCTCGTTCCCGAAGGGGAGTCCGGGAAGCTGCGCGAGGCCCCGTCCGCGATCCCGGAAAATGACGATGCGCCTCCTCCCGCCGCGACGGCACCAGACGCGAAAAAAGTACCTCTCGAGCCGATCGAGATCGCGAGCATCCAGATCGCCCAGAGCTACTCGTTCGACTCGAGCCCCTCGACGGCCGACCTGGACGGCGATCCGGCGACTCCGCTTTCGACGTCCCACTTCACCGGAGTCGCTTTGACGGGTCGCTACAACCCCAGCCGCTTGTTGGGCTTCAGCCTGAGCGGTCGTTACGACGCCCTGTTCAAGGTGGTGAGCGACGTCAGCCTCTCGGGGGACTTCCGGCACTCCATGGCGCAGGGGTTGTTCTCGATCGTGTACCGTCCGGGATTGGGCTTTAACCAGGTCTGCACCCTTGTCGACGACCCGAGCGACCCGACCGTTCCCCCCAGGCAGATCTGCAGCTACAGCTACGTCCCCAAGCCCGACGCGACGCAGGTGCGCTTCCAGGGGAACTTCGGCCCGATCGCGGGCCGCATCCGCATCGGCATCGACGCGACGTACAACCTCTCGCCGTCCCCTTCGGAGGTCCACCTCCCGTACCGCCGTTGGCGTTTCGAGTACTACACGCAGTGCTGCGGATTCCTGGCCGAGTACCTGGCCTCCAAGTACACGGCATTCCCGCGGCGGGAGTTCCGTTTCGCCGTGGATCTGCGCGGCATCGGCAAATTGTTCGATTTCAACCAGGCGAATCAGTGATCGGCCCGGTCCTCGTCCTGGGTGGAACGGGACGGCTCGGCCGCGCGGTGACAGCGGAACTGACGCGCCGTGGCCGGGTGTTTGTCGCGCCGCCGCGCTTGACGTTCGACCTCGCCGTTGGCGCTTCGATCGGCAGCCGCCTCGACACGCTCCGCCCAGCGGCGATTTTGAATCTCGCCGCATTCACCGACGTCGCCGCCGCCGAGCTTCCCGAAAACGCGGAGGCCGCGATTGCGCTCAACGTCGAGCTTCCCGCCGCCCTCGCCCGCGCCTGCGCGCGTCTAGCGATCCCCTTCGTCCACATCTCGACCGACTACGTCTTCGACGGTGCGCAATCCAGGCCGTACCTCGAGGACGACCCCGTGAATCCGCTGCAGGTCTACGGCGCCACGAAACTCGATGGAGAGCGGGCGGCGCTCGCGAGAAATCCGCACGCCTTGATCCTCAGGGTGTCGACGCTCTATGGCCCCGGGCGGTCGCAGCACCCCGCGTACGTCGACGCAATCCTCCGGCAGGCGCAGGCGAGCGCCGCAGCGGGTGGCGGCGTCCTCGAAGTCGTCGAGGCGCCGATTTCGTCGCCGACCTACGCCCCCGACGTCGCCCCCGCTCTCGTCGATCTCGTGGACTGCGGCGCCACCGGCATCGTGCACGCGGTCAACGACGGTGCCGCGAGCCGCCTCGATCTCGCCAGCGCTGCCGTCGCCCTCTCCGGACTGGGCGATCGCGTGACCGTCCGCGCCCGCCCCGAGCCGCCGAACGACTTGCGGCGTCCGGCGTATTCGGTCCTCGACACGTCGAAGCTTTCTCGGTTGCTCGGCAGGAAACTGCCGCCGTGGGAGGATGCGTTGATGAGGTATGTCGGCGGTAATTAACAGTTAACAGTTCAGAGCTGACGGTGAACTGTGAACTTCTCCGGGTTGAGGGCTTCGCCTTGAAGGTTCTCGTAACAGGGGTGACGGGCTTTCTGGGCGGGCGCGTTGCGATGCGGCTCGCGACAGCCGGCCACGAGGTCCGCGGTTTCGTCCGCGACCCGTCGCGCTGGGCCGATTGCCCGAAGGGCGCCGAGACCGTCGTGGGAGACGTGCTCGACGCCGACGACCTCCGCCTTGCCGCCTCAGGCTGCGATGCCGTCGTTCATTGCGCCGCGATGGTCAAGGAGTGGGCGAAAGACAAGACCGAGTTCGACCGCGTGAACGTCGGCGGTTTGCGCCACGTGCTCGACGCAGCGAAGGCGGCGAACGCCCGCGTCTTTTACACATCGTCGTTCATCGCGTTGGGCCCCACCGACGGCGCCACCTTCGACGAGGACACCCCGCGCGCCCCTGGTGCCCCGCACAATGACTACGAGCGCACGAAAATCGCCGCCGACCGCGTCGCGCGCGAGGCCGCAGACGACGGATTCCCGATCGTTCGCCTATATCCCGGCGTCGTGTACGGCCCCGGCTCGATCACCGCCGGAAACCACGTCGTGAAGAACCTGATCCTCCACGCCCGCGGCAAGGTCCCGGGTCTTCTCGGGGCGGGGGATCGCCGCCTGTCGTTTGCGTACGTCGAAGACGTCGCCTCCGGGTTCGCCGCGGCGCTAGCGCGCGCCAAGGATGGGAGCGCCTACATCCTGGGCGGCGACAACAAGACCCTCGTCGATCTCTTTGCCGCGTTCCAAGCCGAAACCGGCATCGCGTCTCCCAAGATGAAGATCCCCTACGTGCTCGCGCGCATCGCCGGCCGGCTCGAACGGTGGCGCGCTGAGCTGTTCGGTGTGGAGCCCGAAGTCACCGACGAAGTCGTGCGCATCTACGCGCACGAGTGGGCGTACACGTCCGCGCGGGCCGAAGCCGA
>Ga0315273_10001557_pt1 | contig 26293 bp, 27 predicted proteins | sample YL17G02_0_MG_FD_205753 | JGI IMG/M metagenome (GOLD analysis project Ga0315273, IMG submission 205753) | Sediment microbial communities from Yellowstone Lake, YNP, Wyoming, USA - YL17G02_0 | ecosystem: Environmental > Aquatic > Freshwater > Lake > Sediment | place: USA: Wyoming | collected... | reverse complement strand
CTCGGCGTAGCGGGGATCTGAAGAGATGGGAGGTTCAGGCTTCATCTTGGTCCTCCGGTTCTCGTAGCGTCGGCGGACGGATCTCACCCCACACTGTGCCTGAAGATCGGCCTCACGCGAGCCCGAGTGCGGCCGCCAGCTCCGGATGCTCGCCGAGCTGGGCCCTGAGCCGCTCCAGGTCGCGCGCCCGCAGGGTGACAGGCCCGCGCCGGGCCGTACCGCCGGTCGAGTAGGCGAAGCGGACGAGCCGCTCGCCGCGCGGCGTCTCGAGCAGCTGGACATGGGAGGCGAAGCGGCGCTCGCCGGCGCGCTGCGGGAGGGTCAGCTCGTCGACCAGCGCCGCCGTGCCCCAGGCGGTGCTGACGGTGCGGGGATCCGTCGCTTTCGCCATCGAGCCGAACCTAGCCGGGAAACCGCCACGCGTGGGTGACGCCTCTGTGCCGGAAGCGTGTCAGCCGCCGCGGCGGAAGCCGGTGGCCGAGAGCCCCGGCTCGAGCGGGCTCGCCGGCAGGCCCGGGCCGGGCTCGGGCTCGTTGTAGCCGCCCGGAGCGACGTCGTTCGGCCCGTCGGGGTGGAAGAGCGAGGCGAGCGCCTGGATCTGCCCACGCCCCGGCCCGAGCTCGAACTGCCCGCCACCGTAGGCGGCGATGCCGCGGCCCTCCATCAGGTCGTAGGCGTCGAGCAGCGCCCGCAGGCTGCCGAACCGCGACGGCTTGATGTTGAGCACGCGCGGCGGGAAGGGCAGCGCCTCGATGTCCCCGACCGAGTGGATGATCGCGTCCCAGGTGATCCGATCCCGGCAGGACGCGAGCGCGGCGTCGGTCTCGGGCGTCAGCGCCGGATCCTCGAGCAGCGCGCCGGGCAGCCCGCCGGCGACGCGCGCGTACAGTGCCGCGTCGGGCGGCTGGTCGACGGGCGTGCCGTGGTAGGCGCCCTTGAAGTCCACCGTCTCGACGACGCCGAGCGCAGCGAGCTCCGCGACGAAGGCGTCGTCCCACCCCGGCGAGGCGTCGAGCTTGAAGCGCAGCCACGGGTAGAGCTCGAGCAGGCGGCGCACCGGCTCGGCGCTCGGCGACTCGGCCAGGCGCAACGAGACGACGAACTGCACCGGCCGCGCCTCGCGACCGAGCGCCTCCGCCGCGCCGAGCCCCGCCTGGCGCAGGGCGAGGTCGAGCGCGGCGCTCTCGACGCCCCAGCGCCGGTAGTTGCGGTAGACCTCGTGCTCCGGCGCGACGGGGAACAGGTCGAGCCCGCCCGCGTGCCGCGAGAACCCGTCGAGCGTCCACTCGCCCGCGAGCGGATGGCCGCCACCGCCTGCCTGGAAGCGGTCGTGGTCCCCGGCCTCGTAGGTGACGTCCTCGCCGATCCCCTCCTCCCCCGCTCCCCGGAGGCGGATCACGGTCGTCACGCGCGTGAAGCCGCTCGAGACCGCGCGCTCGAGCCGCTCGAGCCCGTAGCCCTCGACGACGAGCGGCAACTCGGCGACGCGCGCGTAGGTACTCATGACGCCGCCGCCTGGCTGCGGGCGCTGGGGGCCGACGCGAACAGCGCGACCAGGCCGAGCCCGAGGAAGATCGCGCCCGAGACGTAGCGGTGCACCCGCTCGAACGCGAGGCTGCCCTTCAGCCGCTCGCCGAACGTCCCCGCCGCGAGCGCCCAGAGCCCGTCGCTGACGAGCGCGAGCGCGATGAACACCAGCCCGAGCACGAGCACCTGGGTCACGACCGGGCCCTTCGAGGGGCTCACGAACTGCGGCAGCAGGGCGAGGAAGAAGAGCGCCGTCTTCGGGTTCAGCACGTTGACGACGATGCCCTGCCGGTAGAGCCGCCGCAACTCGGTCCGGCCGCCGGGCTCGGAGACGCCGGCCTCGTCGCGTCCGAGCAGCCGGCGCACACCGATGAAGACGAGGTACGCGGCGCCGGCGTACTTCACCGCGTCGAACGCCGTCGCGGACGACGCGAGCAGCGCCGAGAGCCCGAGCGCGGCGGCGGTCACGTGCACGAGCGCCCCCGTCTGGATCCCGAGCATCGAGACGAGCCCGGCGCGACGGCCGTCGCGGATCGACTGCGTGACGATGTAGAGCACCGACGGGCCCGGGACGGCGAGCAGCGCGAGCGCCGCGAGGGAGAAGACGGCCAGTGTCGTCGGGGCCGGCACCCCGGGGAGCCTACCCCGAGTGCGAGACGCGCGCGGTCGCCCAGCGGAGCGGCCGCGGCGCCCACCAGTTCGCCCTGCCGAGCAGCATCATCAGCGAGGGGACGAGCAACGCGCGGACGAGGGTCGCGTCGATCAGCACGGCGAGGCCCGTGCCGAGCCCGACCTCCTTGATCGTGACGATCCGCGACGCGGCGAAGGCGCCGATCGCGACGATGAACAGGCACGCCGCCGCGGTCACGATCCGCCCGGTTCGCTCGAGCCCGAACGCGACCGCGGCCTTGTTGTCGGCGCCGCCGTCGCGTGCCTCCTTGATCCGGGTCAGCAGGAAGACGCCGTAGTCGGTCGAGAGCCCGAACGCGATCGCGGCGATCAGGATCGGCTGCGTCGTGTCGATCCCACCCTGGCCGGAGTAGCCGAGCAGCCCCTGGAGGCGCCCGGCCTGGAAGATCCAGACGAGGATCCCGAAGACGGAGGCGATCGTGAGCAGGTTGAGCGCGATCGCCTTGAACGGCAGCACGACGGAGCCGGTCATCAGGAACAGCACAAAGAGCGTCGCGCCGACGAGGATCGCCAGTGCGTACGGCAGGTGTGCGACGAGGCTCGACTTCTGGTCGACGAGCGAGGCGGAGTCGCCGCCGACGAGCACGTGATACGGGGACTTGACCGCGCGCATGTCGCTCACGAGCCGCGCCCCGGCCGCCGAGTTGCGTCCCGCCTTCGTGCCGACGTCGATCCTCCAGGTGCCGCGCCCGACGAGCGCGGGCGAGGCGACCGCGGGCCGGCCGGGCAGCGCGCTCAGTCGCGCGGCGAGAGCGTCCATCCCGCGCGAGGCGGCGGCGGGCGCGCTCACCACCGCGTAGGCGGTCGGGTTCAGGTCGGCTGCGAACTGTGTCTGCACGATCCTGTCGACCTGCCGCCCGCTCGAGGCCTTCGGCAGCACCGACGGGTCGAAGCCGGTGAACTTGACGCCGGTGAATGGGAGCCCGAGCACGAGCAGCAGCGCCGCCGTCCCCACGGCGATCACGATCGGCCGGCGCATCACGAGGTGCGAGACCCGGAACCAGTACCCCGACGAGGCCGGGCGCGCCGACTTCGCCGAGGCACGCTGGAACCGCTTCGGCGAGAGGCTGTCCACGCGGCGCCCGAGCAGGGCGAGCAGCGCGGGCAGGAAGACGAGCGAGACCGCGGCGCCGATCAGCGAGACGAGCATCCCGCCGAGCCCCATCGAGCGGAGGAAGCTCTGCGGGAAGACGAGCAGCGAGGCGAGCGCCGCGGCGACGGTGAGCGAGCTGAACAGAACCGTGCGCCCGGCCGTCCGCAGCGTGTTGCGGAGCGCCGTCGCGCCGGGCCCGTGTACGGCGAGCTCCTCGCGGTAGCGCGAGACGATGAAGAGGCTCCAGTCGATCGCGAGACCCAGGCCGAGACCGGTGACGAGGTTGAGCGCGTAGATCGAGAGCGAGGTCATCTCGCTCACGATGCGCAGGCCGAGCAGCGCGCCCGCGACGGTGACGAGGCCGACGAGCGGCGGCAGCATTGCGGCGACGAGCCCGCGGAAGACCAGGAACGAGAGCAGGAAGAGGAGCGGCAGCGCGATCAGCTCGGCGCGCTTCATGTCGGTGGCGACGATCCCGTTCACCTGCTGCGAGACGACCGGGTTGCCGCCGAGGACGACGCGCGGGTCGTGCGCGAACGCGGCCTGGGCCCGGCCTGAGAGGCGCTCGCCGCCGGACGGGACGATCACGAGCGCGGAGCGGCCGTCGCGCGAGACGAGCCGCGCCGGCCGGCCGCCGACGGGCGCGACGACGGCGCGGGCGCCGAGACGGCGGAGCGTCGCGACGACGCGGGCGACCTCGGCCCCGCCGGCACTCGAGCGCGCGTCGGCGTGGAGCCGCACCACCGCGAGCAGGCTCGAGCCGGGGTCCTTGCCGCTCGCGAGCGCGAGTGCGCTGTCTGCTCTGAAGCTCTGGGCGGCGGGATCGTGGACACCGCCGCTCGAGAGCCGGCTCGTGACCGTGCCGCCGAAGACGATGCCAAGCACCGTGAAGGCGATCGTGCCGGCCACGACCCAGCGTGGACGGCGCGCCGCGAGACCCCCGAGCAGCGATAGCACGCCGGCGAGGGTAGCGACGCGCCCGTCCCCCTCGGTCCGGGAACCGTCTCTCTCCTTCGACATTGATCCCGGCACGCACCCTGACTGTCGGCGGGAGCGGCCCGAACCTGAAGCGCGAACGAGGGTGCGGCAAATCCGTAGCCGCTCCCGGGGGCGGCACCGATGCCGGGGGCACCCTCCGAGGGCGACGCTGTGTCTGTGATGGAGGGAAGCAGGGTGATCGGCCTCAACGGGCTCGACGCTCTCGTCGGCGCGCTCGCGGCGCGGGGGTATCGCGTCGTCGGCCCGGTGCTCCGGGACGGCGCGATCGTCTACGACGACCTCGCCTCCGCCGACCTGCTTCCCGCCGGCTGGACGGAGGTGCAGGAGCCGGCCACCTACCGGCTCGAGCGCCGCCCAGACGAGGCCCGGTTCGGCTACCCCGTCGGCCCGCACTCGTGGAAGCGCTTCCTGCTGCCGGCCCGGATCCGGCTCTGGCAGGCGCGCCGCGGCGACGGCACGCTCGCCGTCACCGAGGAGCCTCCGCCCGAGCAGGGGTTCGCCTTCGTGGGCGCGCGCGCGTGCGACCTGCACGCGATCGCGGTGCAGGACCGGGTCTTCCTGGAGGGCGCCTACACCGACCGCGACTACGCGGCGCGGCGCGAGGGGGCCTTCGTCGTCGCCGTGAACTGCTCGACGCCCGGCGGCACCTGCTTCTGCGTCTCGATGGGGACGGGCCCGAAGGCGGAGACCGGCTTCGACCTCGCCCTCACCGAGCTGCTCGAGGGCGGGCACCGCTTCCTCGTCGAGACCGGCTCCGAGCGGGGCGCCGAGCTCCTCGCCGAGCTCCCCTCCCGCCCCGCCGAGGCGGACGACCTCGCGGCCGCGGCGCGCGTCACCGACGAGGCCGCCGCGCGGATGGGCCGGCAGGTCGAGTCCGGCGACCTCCGCGACCTGCTCGCGCGAAACCTCGAGCACCCCCGCTTCGCGGACGCCGCCGAGCGCTGCCTCACCTGCGGCAACTGCACCATGGTCTGCCCCACCTGCTTCTGCACCTCCGTCGACGACGTCAACGTCCTCGGCGAGGACGCTGCGGAGCGGTGGCGGCGCTGGGACTCCTGTTTCTCCGTCGACTACTCGTCCATCCACGGCGGCAGCGTGCGGCCCTCCTCGCAGGCGCGCTACCGCCAGTGGCTCACGCACAAGTTCGGCACGTGGGTCGACCAGTTCGGCACCTCCGGGTGCGTCGGCTGTGGGCGGTGCATCACGTGGTGCCCCGTCGGCATCGACGTCACCGAGGAGCTGGCCGCGATCCGCTCGTCGGACGGGGAGGTGAACCGTGCAAACGCTTGACCAGGTCGTCGCCGAGATCCCGTTCTTCGCCGGGATGCAGCCTCAGCACATCGAGCTGATCGCCGGCTGCGCGAAGAACGTGCGCTTCCAGCCCGGCGAGACGCTGTTCCGTGAAGGCAAGCCGGCCGACGCCTTCTACCTCGTGCGCCGGGGCAGCGTCACGCTCGAGACGTTCGTGCCCGCGCGCGGGGCGGTCAAGATCGAGACGGTCGAGCCCGGCGAGATCGTCGGCTGGTCGTGGCTCTTCCCGCCCTACCGCTGGCACTTCGACGCCCGCGCCGACGAGCTCGTCCGCGCCACCTCGTTCGACGGCGCCTGCCTGCGCGGCAAGTGCGAGGCCGACCCCGCACTCGGGTACGAGCTGATGTCCCGCTTCGCACAGGTGCTGATCGACCGCCTCCAGGCGACCCGCTTCCAGCTGCTGGATGTCTATGGCCACCTCCCCCGCGCCTGAGGCCTCCGCCCGCGGCGCGATGGCGCCCGAGCCGTTCCGCGTCGTGCGCCGCAGCCGCGAGACGGTCGACACGTGGACGCTCGAGCTCGAGCCGGCCGGCGGCGAGCCGATCGTGCCCGCGCCCGGCCAGTTCACGATGCTCTACGCCTTCGGGGTCGGCGAGGTGCCGATCTCCTCGAGCGGCGACCCGACGCGACCGGAGCGGCTGGTCCACACGGTGCGCGCGGTCGGCGCGGTCACCGAGGCGATCTGCGCCACGAGGCCGGGCGGGATCATCGGCGTGCGCGGGCCCTTCGGAACCGCCTGGCCCGTCGCCGAGGCGGCGGGCTCCGACCTCGTGATCGTCGCCGGCGGGATCGGGCTCGCGCCGCTCCGACCGGCGCTCTACGCGACGCTCGCGCGGCGCGAGGCGTACGGCTCCGTCGTCCTGCTCGTCGGGGCGCGCACGCCCGGCGACCTGCTCTACGCGAAGCAGCTCGAGCGCTGGCGCAGCCGCTTCGACCTCGAGGTCGGGGTGACGGTGGACACGGCGACCGGGGACTGGCGCGGCCGGGTCGGTGTCGTCACCAAGCTCGTCCCGCGCGCCGGCTTCGACCCGGAGTCGGCCTACGCGCTCGTCGTCGGGCCCGAGCTGATGATGCGCTACACGGTCGAGGCGCTGCTCGCGCGCGGGATGCAGAAGGAGCGGATCTTCCTCTCGATGGAGCGCAACATGCGCTGCGGGGTCGGCCACTGCGGCCACTGCCAGCTCGGGCCTGCGCTCGTCTGCCGCGACGGCCCCGTGTTCCCGCTCGACGAGCTCGAGCGCCTGCTGGAGGTGAGGGAGCTGTGAGCACGCGCAGGCCGAAGCTCGCGGTGTGGAAGTTCGCCTCGTGCGACGGCTGCCAGCTGTCGCTGCTCGACTGCGAGGACGAGCTGCTGACCCTCGCCGAGGAGCTCGAGATCGCCTACTTCGTCGAGGCGTCGAGCGCGACGGTGAAGGGGCCGTACGACCTCTCGCTCGTCGAGGGCTCGGTGACGACCGCCCACGACGCGAAGCGGATCGAGCAGGTGCGCAAGGCCTCGCGCTTCCTCGTCACGATCGGGGCGTGCGCGACCTCGGGCGGGATCCAGGCGCTGCGGAACTTCGGCGACGTCGGCGAGTGGACGCCGATCGTCTACGCCAACCCTCAGTACATCTCGACGCTGGCCGAGTCCACCCCGATCTCCGCCCACGTGAAGGTGGATCTCGAGCTGCACGGCTGCCCGATCGACAAGGGCCAGCTCGTCGAGACGATCTCCGCCTTCCTCGGCGGCCGCCGCCCGAACCTGCCGGCGACGAGCGTCTGCTTCGAGTGCAAGGCGCGCGGCACGCCGTGCGTGATGGTCGCCAACGGGACGCCGTGCCTCGGCCCGGTCACCCGCGCCGGCTGCGGCGCCCTCTGCCCCTCCTACGCGCGCGGCTGCTTCGGCTGCTTCGGCCCGATGGAGACGCCGAACACGGAGGCGCTCGCCCAGCGCTGGAAGGAGCTCGGCGTCGACGAGCGCGGACTTGTGCGAGCCTTCAGGACGTTCTACGCGGCGGCCGCGCCGTTCGAGGAGGAGAGCGTCCGGCATGAGTGAGAAGACGAGGACGATCCGCACCGACTACCTCGCGCGCGTCGAGGGCGAGGGCGCGATGGTCGTGAAGATCAAGGGCGAGAAGGTGCTCGACGTGCAGCTCCAGATCTACGAGCCGCCGCGGTTCTTCGAGGCGCTCCTGCGCGGCCGGAGCTTCACCGAGGCGCCCGACATCACGGCGCGGATCTGCGGGATCTGCCCGGTCGCCTACCAGCTGAGCTCGATCGCGGCGATGGAGTCGATCTGCGGGATCGAGGTGCCCGACCCGATCCGCCTGCTGCGCCGCCTCCTCTACTGCGGCGAGTGGATCGAGAGCCACACGCTGCACGTCTACATGCTCCACGCGCCCGACTTCCTCGGCTACGAGAGCGCGGTGCAGATGGCGGCCGACCACCGCCCCGTCGTCGAGCGCGCGCTGCGCCTGAAGAAGATCGGCAACGACGTGATGCGCGTCGTCGGCGGGCGCGAGGTGCACCCGATCAACGTCCGCGTCGGCGGCTTCTACCGCGCCCCGACCAAGGCGGAGCTGCAGGCGCTCGTGCCCGACCTCGAGTGGGCGCGCGAGGCGGCGATCGCCACCGTGTCGCTCGTCGCCGGCTTCGACTTCCCCGACTTCGAGCAGGACTACACGTTCGTCTCGCTGCGCCAGCCGGGCGACTACCCGATCGAGCGCGGCCGCATCGTCTCCTCCGGTGGGCTCGACATCGCGGTGGAGGAGTACGAGGAGCACTTCGTCGAGGAGCACGTCGAGCGCTCGAACGCGCTCCACTCCTCGATGGTCGGCACCGGCGCCTACCTGGTCGGGCCGCTCGCGCGCTACGCGCTCAACGCCGCCGAGCTCTCGGCACCCGCGCGCGAGGCGGCGGCCGCGGCCGGGCTCGGGCCCGTCTGCCGCAACCCGTTCCGCAGCATCATCGTGCGCGCGGTCGAGACGGTCGAGGCCTGCGAGGAGGCGCTGTCGATCATCGCCGCCTACGAGCAGCCCGACTCACCGGCGGTGGAGGCGGTCCCGCGCGCGGGCGAGGGCTGCGGCGCCACCGAGGCGCCCCGCGGAACGCTCTGGCACCGCTACCGCATCGACGAGGAGGGCACGATCCTCGACGCGAAGATCGTGCCGCCGACCTCGCAGAACCAGCGGATGATCGAGGACGACCTCCGCGGCGTCGTCGGCGTCTCGCTCCACCTGCCCGAGCCCGAGCTCGCGATCCGCTGCGAGCAGACGATCCGCAACTACGACCCCTGCATCTCCTGCGCGACCCACTTCCTGAAGCTCGAGGTCGAGCGCGAGTGAGGCAGGCGGTGGCCTGCCTCGGGAACCGGTACCGCGGCGACGACGCGGTCGGGCTGCTCGCGGCCGACCGGCTGCGCGCGATCGGGGTCGAGGTGCAGGAGTGCGAGGACGAGCCGACGCGGCTGCTCGACTCGTGGGCCGGGCTCGACCTGCTCGTGCTCGTCGACGCGGTCCGCTCGGGCGCCGCGCCCGGGACCGTGCACCGGGTCGACGTCTCGTCAGGGACCCTGCCCGAGGAGCTCGGGCTCACCTCGTCGCACGCGTTCGGGCTCGCCGAGACCGTCGAGCTCGCGCGTGCCCTGGATCGCCTGCCGAAACGGGTGGTCGTGTATGGGATCGAGGGCGCGTCGTTCGCCGCGGGCGCCGAGCTGACGCCGGCCGTCGCAGGCGCGGTCGACGAGGTGGTGGCCGGCGTGCTGGGAGAGCTCGGTGCATGAGAAGGCGCTGATGGACGACCTCGTCCGCAAGCTCGAGGCCGTCTCGCAGGCCGAGGGCGGCGGGCGGATCGTGAAGGTCCGCGTCCGCCTCGGCGCGCTCTCGCACTTCACGCCTGAGCATTTCAACGAGCACTTCGTCGACGCGACCCGCGGCACGCCCGCAGATGGCGCCGAGGTCGAGGCCGAGGTCGGCACCGACCCGACCGAGCCCGCCGCGCAGGGCGTCGTGCTCGAGAGCGTGGACGTCGCGCCCGGCTAGGCTGGGCCCATCGACGAGCTCGAAAAGGCACGGGAGGCGCTCCAGCGCGACCGGCCGGGCGCCGCGCTCGGCAACGCCTGGGACGCCGCGGCGCGCGCGATCCGCAACCGCGACGAGGCCGCGCTCCTCGCCGTCCAGAATCTGGCCGGGGAGATCGAGGAGCGCGCGACCGGGCGCGACCGGACCGACGCGCACCGCCTCGTGGCCTACTGCGAGGCCTGCATCGAGGACGTGCGGTCAGGCGTCCACCGCGACACAGCGCTCTGGCGGTTGTTCAACAAGCCATGATCTAGAGGCTGTCGAGCCCGACGTAGTTCTCGGCGAGCGAGGTCTCGGCCGCCCGCGAGGTGGTGACGTAGCGCAGCTGCGACTCCTGCAGGCGCAGGTCGAACAGGTCGCCTCCACCAGGAGAAGTGCGGCGATGATAAGTCAGGCAGACTGATACCGGAAATGCAGCGGCCCACACGATGACCCCTCTCCATGAACGACTCGCACGGCCCGGTGCGTTCGTCGTCGCCGCCGAGCTGGTCACGAGCCGCGGGCTGATCACGGCGGACAGCAGCCGCCAGGTGATGGAGACCGCGCGCGAGCTCGCCGCCGACCCGCGGATCGACGTGCTCTCGATCACCGACAACCCGGGCGGACACGCGATGCTCGCGCCCGACACCCTCGGCACCGACCTGATCTCTCGCGGCCAGGAGGTGATCATCCACCTCTCCTGCAAGGACTGGAACCGCAACGCGCTCGAGAGCCGCGGCTGGAAGCTCGGCTCGGAGGGATTCCACAACGTCCTCGCGCTCTCGGGCGACTATCCGGTCACCGGGCACAAGGGCCTGGCGGCGCCCGTGTTCGACCTCGACTCGGTCGGCCTGCTGAGCCTCTTCTCGGAGATGAACGCCGGACTGCGGGACGAGCGGAGGCCGGAGACCGACCTCGGCCGGACGAACTTCCTCCTCGGCTGCGTCGTGACGAACCACAAGCGCCACGAGCGCGAGGTGATGCCGCAGTACTTCAAGCTCCGTAAGAAGGTGGAGGCGGGCGCGCGCTTCGTGATCAACCAGATCGGCTTCAACGCGCGCAAGGACGACGAACTGCTGCGCTGGATCAGGCGCGACGGCCTGCCGGTCTCGGTGCTCGCCAACGTCTACCTGCTCTCGCCGCCGGCCGCGCGCGCGTTCCACCGGGGCAAGATCCCGGGGGTCGTCGTCACCGACGAGCTGCTCGCGCTCGCCGAGCGCCACGGCACGAGCCCGGACAAGGGCCGCGCCTTCTTCGTCGAGCTGGCCGCCAAGCACGTCGCCGTCGCACGCGGGCTCGGCTTCGACGGCGTCTACCTCGGCGGCCACATGCCCGCCTCCACCTTCGGCGAGATCCTCGACCGGGCCGGCTCGTTCGCGGGCGACGACTGGCGCGAGCTGGCGCGGGAGATCCACTACCCGGTCGCCGACGAGTTCTACTTCTTCGAGCCCGACCCGGACACGAAGCTCTCGTCGGACGAGGTGAACGCGGCGTACCTCGAGTCGAAGCGCCTGCGGAAGACCGCGTTGCCGGTGCCGCTCTCGTACCGCTTCAGCCGGCGGCTCCACGCCGCGGCCTTCGAGCCCGACGCGAAGCTCTTCCCGGCCGGGCGCGCGTTCTACCGGACGGTGGACAAGTCCACGCCGGCGCGGAAGGTCGCCCACGCGCTCGAGCAGGCGGCCAAGGTGCCGCTCTTCCACTGCCGCGACTGCGGCGACTGCTCGCTGCCCGAGATCGCCTACGTCTGCCCCGAGTCGCAGTGCGCGAAGAACCAGCGCAACGGGCCGTGCGGCGGCACCCGGGAGGGCCTGTGCGAGGTCTACGACACGGAGTGCATCTGGTCGCAGGCCTACGAGCGGCTCAAGGCGTACGGCGAGGAGGAGTCGATGCTGGACGGCCCCGCGATCGTCAAGGACAACGCGCTCGCGCGGACGAGCGCGTGGGCCAATGCCTTTCTCGGCCGCGATCACAGAGGCCGGGAGTGATGGAGCCGCGGGTCAGCTACGTGATCGGTCGGCTCGACCGCTTGCTGCGGCGCCGCCTTTCGGCCGCGGTCGCGCCGGCCGGGCTCACGCTGCCCGCCTACACCGCCCTGTCGGTGCTACGGGCACAGGACGGCCTCTCCAACGCGCAACTCGCCCGCCGCTCGCTCGTCACGCCCCAGTCGATGAGCGAGGTGCTCGCTCAGCTCGTCGACCTCGGCTACGTTCGACGCCACGCGGAGCCCGGCCACGGCCGCGTGATCCGCACCGAGCTGACCGAAGCTGGGAGCCGGGCGCTCGAGCGCTGCGACCGCGCCGTCGACGAGGTCGAGCGGGAGCTGCTGGGCGACCTCGACGCCGACGAGGTGACGGAGCTGCGCGACGTCCTGAGCCGCTGCGGACGGGCACTCAAGGGTGAGCTCGCCGAGAAGGTGCTCGAACAGAGCTAGTGGTGGAAGCCGGCCGCAGTCGAGCTGTCGTGCACGGGCGCCGGCTGCTTCTGCAGGCGCGGCAGCTGCCGCTTCAGGTCGTTCACGAGCAGGTCGGCCAGGTCGTGGCCGAAGCCCTGCCGCACGACGACGCGCAACGCCGCGAGATCCTCCCGGTTCTTCGGGAACGTGTAGGCGGGCAGGAGCCAGCCGCGCTCGCGCAGCGAGTTCGACACGTCGAAGACCGTGTAGTTCTCGATCTCGTCCTTCAGCCTGAACGCGAACACTGGCAGCTCGTCGCCGCGCGTGATCAGCTCGAACGGCCCCAGCTCGGCGATCTGGCCTGACAGCCTCGTCGCCACGTCGCGCGCGTAGCCGTGCACCTTCCGGTAGCCCTCGAACCCGAGCCGGAGGAAGTTGTAGTACTGCGCGATGACCTGGGCGCCGGGCCGCGAGAAGTTGAGCGCGAAGGTCGGCATGTTGTCGCCGAGGTAGTTGACCCAGAAGATCAGGTCGCCCGGCAGCGCGTCAGCGTCGCGCCACACGATCCAGCCGACCCCGGGGTACACGAGCCCGTACTTGTGGCCCGACGCGTTGATCGAGGCCACGCGCGGAAGGCTGAAGTCCCACTCGAGGCCGGGGTCGACGAACGGCGCGACGAAGGCGCCCGAAGCGCCGTCCACGTGCACCGGGACGTCGATGCCCGTCCTGGCCTGGAGATCGTCGAGGGCGGCGCAGATCTCCTTGACCGGCTCGTAGGAGCCGTCGAAGGTCGAGCCCAGGATCGCGACGACGCCGATCGTGTTCTCGTCGCAGAGCTTGACGGCCTCCCCGGCGGAGAGGTGGAAGCGGTCGCCCTCCATCGGCACGAGGCGCATCTCGACGTCCCAGTAGTTGGCGAACTTCTCCCAGCAGACCTGGACGTTGATCCCCATCACGAGGTTCGGCTTGCCCGCGCCGCCCCGCTGCTGCCAGCGGCGCTTGAGCGCGAGCCCGCCCAGCATCGCCGCCTCGCTCGACCCGGTCGTCGAGCAGCCCGTCGCCTCGGTGGGATCCGGCGCGTGCCACAGGCGGCTGAGGATGTTGACGCAGCGCTGCTCGAGCTCGGCCGTCTGCGGATACTCGTCCTTGTCGATCATGTTCTTGTCGACGCACTCCGCCATCAGCAGGTGGGCCTGCGGCTCCATCCAGGTGGTGACGAAGGTCGCGAGGTTCAGCCGCGCGTTGCCGTCGAGCATCAGCTCGTCGTGGATGATCTGGTAGGCGACGGCAGGCGGCATCTCGCCGGCCGGCAGCTGATGCCGCGGGATCCGGTCGCCCTCGAGCTCGAAGATCGGCGAGACGGCGATGTCGTCGGCCGACCCGCGCGCCGCCTTCGGATGCTTCAGCGCCATCCGCCTACGCCCCCGAGCGGTCGATCAGCTCGATGCGGTAGCCGTCCGGGTCGCGGACGAAGCAGAGCAGCGAGCCGCCCTCGCGCACGCGGTAGGGCTCGCGCTCGGGCTCGATCCCCTGCCCGGCGAGCTCCTGAAGCGCCGCGGCGAGGTCGTCGACGCCGACCGCGATGTGGCCGTAGCCGGTGCCGAGGTCGTAGCCGCGCCCGTCGTGGTTGAACGTCAGCTCCAGGACGTTCTCGTGGTCGCCGATCGAGAAGAAGTAGTTCGTCGCCTCGCGCTCGCCGGCGCGGACGATGTCCATCTCGCTCGAGAACCGGAAGCCGAGCGCCTCGTAGAACGCGCGGCTCCGCTCCGGATTCGTGATCCGCACCATCGTGTGGAGGTAACTGGCCATGGCGGCATCCTAGTCCACTCCGCCTAGCCGTCTGTACCCTCACGGATCCGCGATGACGACCGACGAGAGCTTCAGTGACCAGCTCGAGCGCTGGCTCGGCAGCGACGAGCCCAAGACGCTCGCGGCGCTGAGCGACGTGTTCGCGGAGAAGACCTTCGCGGTCACGATCCTGCTGTTGATGTTCGTGCCCGCGTTGCCCCTCCCCACCGGCGGGGTCACTCACGTGTTCGAGGCCATCACCGTCGTGCTCGCAGCGCAGATGGTGCTCGGCCGGCGCACGATCTGGCTCCCCGAGCGCTGGCAGCGCCGCGAGCTCGGCGAGACGATGACCGGCAAGGCCGTCCCGCTCATCGTTCGCCGGGTGCGGTGGTTCGAACGATTCTCGCGACCGCGCGGGGCGTGGCTGTTCAGGCAGCGCTGGATGCTCCGACTCCTCGGCCTCCTGTTCATCGGACTCGCGCTCGCGGCCGCGTTTGCGCCTCCGTTCACGGGGCTCGACACGTTGCCCGCGCTGGGCGCCGTCGTCGTCGCGCTCGCGATCATTCTCGAGGACGTCGTCGTGCTCGCGATCGGCACCGCCATCGGAGCGGGCGGCGTCGTCCTCACGCTCACCATTGGCGCCGCGCTCGTCCGCCTGATCCGGAACCTCGTCTGAGCTCGCCGACGGCGGCCCCGAGGATTGCCGCGCGCGGGCCCCGGTCGCCGGGCCGGGTGCTCGTCGCCGGGGGCGCACCGGCAGCTGACGAGTCTCAGTCCTTCCCGTGGAACGCCTCGACCGCTTCTGCCACCGTCTCGTAGATGTGCTCGGCTCCGACCTTGGGGGTGATCCCGAACGTGTCGAGCTGGCCGCGCACCTTGTCGTCGACCTCGCAGAGCGCGAGCACGATCTTGCGCTCGCGGAGCTGGTCGGCGAGCTCGGCCAGCGTCTTCCCGCCGCTGAAGTCGATGTCGTCGACCGCGGCGGCGTCGAGCACGAACCAGCGCGGCGGGTCGTCGCCCTCGACGAGCCCGAGCACCTCCTCGGAGAGCCGCGTCGCGTTCGCGTAGAAGATGCCGCCGCCGAAGCGGTAGACGACGAGCCCCGGCTCCGTCCTCGTCCCCGGCGCAGGCGGCACCGTCTTCAGGTGGCCCTTCGCGCTCGGAGCAAGGACGAAGTCAGTCGTCTGGTAGTGGCGCCGGACGTGGAGGACTAGCGACAGCAGGATCGCGAGGATGATCCCCTCCTCCACGCCGATCACGACGACGACGATCGCGGTGAGGAGCGCGACGTAGAACTCGTCCCGGCGCAGGCGGTAGATCTCGCGCATCCCGGCGACGTCCACCAGCTTGACGCCGATCAGGAAGACGACCGACGAGAGCACGCAGTTCGGCAGGTACTGCAGCGGCTTGGTGAGGAAGAGCAGCACGATCGCAACGACGACCGCCGTCGTCAGCTGCGCGACCTGCGTGTGGCTCTTGGCCTCGTCGACCATCTCGGTCTTGGTCGGGCTGCCGTTGACGACGAACGTGCCCGTGAAGCCGGCGGTGATGTTTGCGAGCCCGAGCCCGACGAGGTCGGTGTTCTCCTCGAACCGCTCGCTGTACTTCACCGCGTAGGCGCGCGAGGTCGCGGCGCTCTGGGCGAGGATCACGATGAACATCGAGACGGCCGTCGCCAGCAGCAACACGGCGTCGTGCCAGGTGACGCCCTGCGGGACGCCGATGTGCGGCAGCCCGCTCGGCACCGGGCCGAGGATCGAGATGTCGTGCGCCGCGAAGTCGAAGATCCAGGAAAGGGCGATCATCCCGACCACGGCGACGAGCCCGCCGGGGACCACTCTCAGCCAGCGACTGAAGCCGACCAGGATCGCGAGCACCGCGGCAGAGACCAGGGCCGTCTGCCACGACGCGTCGGCGATGTGCCCGAGCGTCTTGAAGAAGTTGACGAGGTTGTCGCTGAAGAACGGCACCGAGCCCGACTGCTTCGGGATGCCGAGCATCCCGCCGACCTGCCCGATCGCGACCTGCACGCCGACGCCCGTGAGGAAGCCGATCAGCACCGTGCGCGAGAGGAAGTTGGCGAGGAAGCCGAGCCGCGCGATCCGCGCGAGGAAGAGCAGTCCGCCGGCGAGCAGGGCCGAGAGGCCGGCGAGCCCGACCCACTGCGGCGAGGCCGGCTCGAGTCCGGAGATGCCGAGCGCGGCGATCCCCGCGTACATGATCGCCGCGGTCGCCGAGTCGGCGCCGACGACGAGGTGCCTCGACGAGCCGAGCAGCGCAAACGCGGCGATCGGGATCAGGATCGTGTAGAGGCCGGTGATCACCGGCATCCCGGCGATCTTCGTGTAGCCCATCGTCTCCGGGATCGCGAGCGCCGCGAGCGTGATCCCCGCGACGATGTCCTTCGAGAGCCAGGCCCGCTGGTACGGCCTGATCCCGTCGAGAACCGACACGTACCGCCGCAGCCCGGTCGCGGCCGGCGCGCCCGCGCTCACCTGCGGCCTGTCAGCATAGGGTGTCCGTTTGGCTCATCTCACGCACCGTCTGCGCACGTCACTCCTCCGGGGGCGGGGGATGCGGTCGCGCGATCATACGGCTTTGACGGCCGCGTGGACACGGGCCATAGTTCGAGCACTGCATCGCCAGACACAAGGGGGCAAAACGATGAGCAAGGTCGAGGCGGCGGCGCCCAAGGTCGTGCCGCACTTCACTCCGGCCGAGCGCGCCGCGCGCGGCAAGGCGGCGCGGGCCGAGGTGCCGCGGACGAGCCAGGCCGAGATCGAGGTCCCCAAGGACCGCGACCCGGTCGCGCTGCTCGAGGAGCAGGCGGTCTCCCGCGTGCCGGAGCTCGTGCCGATCCGGTACGGCCGGATGCTCGCGTCCGCGTTCGCCTTCTACCGCGGCGGCGCGCTGATCATGGCGACCGACCTCTCGCGGACCCCGAATTCGGGCATCCGCACCCAGCTCTGCGGCGACGCGCACCTCTCGAACTTCGGCGTGTTCGGCTCGCCCGAGCGGAACCTCGTGTTCGACATCAACGACTTCGACGAGACGGCGCCGGGGCCGTGGGAGTGGGACCTGAAGCGCCTGGCGGCGAGCTTCGAGATCGCGGGCCGGGACCGCGGCTTCGCGAAGAAGCAGCGCGAGGCGGCCGTCCTCGCCACGGTGGCCACCTACCGCGAGGCGATGAACGGGTTCGCCGCGATGCGCAACCTCGAGGTCTGGTACTCGGGCCTCTCGATCGAGCAGGCGCTGCGCGACTTCACGGCCGGGGTCGACCCGAAGCGGCTGAAGAAGAGTGACGCCGAGGTCGCCAAGGCGCGCACCCGCGACAGCATGCACGCCTTCGAGAAGCTGACCCACCTCGTCGACGGCGAGCCCCGCATCATCAGCGACCCGCCGCTGATCGTGCCGATCGACGAGTTGACGCCCCCGGGCGAGCTCCGCGACCGGATCCACGGCGAGGTCGCAGACCTGCTGCGCATGTACCGCCGCACGCTGGCCAGCGACCGGCGCGTCCTGCTCGAGCAGTTCCACTTCGTCGACTTCGCCCGCAAGGTCGTCGGGGTCGGAAGCGTCGGCACCCGCGCCTGGATCGCGCTCTTCCTGGGCGCCGACGGCCAGGACCCGCTCTTCCTCCAGGTCAAGGAGGCGCAGCCGTCGGTTCTGGAGCGCTTCGTGGGCAAGAGCGAGTACACGAACGCCGGCCAGCGGGTCGTCGCGGGCCAGCGCCTGATGCAGGCCACCACCGACATCTTCATCGGCTGGCAGCACGTCAAGGCCGGGCTCGACGGCAGGGAGCGGGACTTCTACGTCCGCCAGCTGAAGGACTGGAAGTACTCGCTGCCGATCGAGGCGATGGAGCCGGCCGGCCTGGCCGCCTACGGGAAGGCGTGCGGCTGGACGCTGGCGCGCGCCCACGCCCGCTCGGGCGACCGGATCGCGATCGCCGCCTACCTCGGCAAGTCGGACAGCTTCGACCGGGCGCTGGTCCCGTTCGCGCAGGCGTACGCCGACCAGAACGAGCGGGACTACGCGGCGCTCCAGGAGGCCGTCGCCTCGGGCCGGGTGAAGGCCGAGACGGGTCTCTGAGCGTCATGCCTCGCTTCATCCTCGTCGAGCGCTCGATGTCGCGATTCCTGCGCGCGCCCGTGTCGATCCGGGGTGCTGTGGGCACGATCGTCGCCGCCACCTTCGCCGTCGTCGTCGTGAGCGGCGTCCTGATGCGGGTGCTCGACCACCGTGAGTACGACAACATCTTCAAAGGGATGTGGTGGGCTCTGCAGACGGTGACGACCGTCGGCTACGGAGACGTGACGCCGCAGGAGAAGATCGGCCGGCTCGTCGCCGCCGTCGTGATGTTCGAGGGGATCGCCCTGCTCGCGATCGTGACGGCCGCGGTCACCTCGAGCTTCGTCGAGCGCGCACAGCAAGCGCGCCATGCCAAGGATGCGGCCGAGGAGAAGCAGGTGGAGCAGCGGCTCGATGCCCGCTTCGACGACCTCGCCGGCCGGCTCGAGCGCGTCGAGGCGATGCTCCGCACGCTCACGAAAGCGTAGGCGTCCGTCCCTCGCGCAGGTCGCGCCGGTGGGCCAGCGCCGGCGAGAGCGCGGCGGCGAGCACGAGGATCGTCGCGGGGATCGTGATCCAGAAGAACAGCGCCATCACGATCCCGAATCCGCCGTAGTTCTTCCCGTACCACTCGAGCCAGTTCACGAGCAGGAACTGGGAGAGCGCGCGCGTCCCGAGGAGCCCGAGCACCGTGAACACTGCACCGGGCACGACCTGGCGCCTCGTGACCCTGTGGTGGAGCAGCAGCCGCGGAGCCCAGACGAAGAAGAAGAGGAGGGCTGCGAGCCAGAGGGGCGCGACCGCCCAGCCGATCCACTTCGGCTGGCCCTGGAGCAGCTTGGTCTCGAACGTGTAGACGAGGATCGCCGCCAGGATCGCGAGCAGCACCGACGTGTACCGGCCCTGGTCGCGGATCCTCGCCTTGCCGAGGTCGATCCCCCAGGCGCGAGAATGGGCGAGCTGCAGCACGCGGCCGATCCCGAGCCCGAAGAAGGCCACGCTGCCGAGCGCGATCAGCGCCGCAGAGAGCTTGTGGCCCGAGGTGCCGGACAGCACGCCGTGGATCAGGTCGGCGGTCGCACCGCGAAGGCCCAGCCGGTTGATCATGTGGTTCGAGAGCGCGTCCGGGTTCGTGTCCATGTAGCTCGCCATCACCAGGGCCGCGGGCAGCACGGTGAGGAACACGTAGGCGGTCAGGAGCACCGCGTACAGCTGGCCGTCCGCGGCCGCGTAGCGGCGGAACCAGCCGACCGTGACGCCCGTCTTCGAGGCCGGGTCGGCGGTCTCGACCCACTGCTGTCCGCGCGCGGCGACGCCTTTCGCGCGGGCGGTGCGGGACGGCTTCCCTTCGCTCATGCCACCACTTTATGCCGGTGCCGGGTCGGGCGCGGCCTCGCCCGGCGGCGCCGCAGCGGCAGCGCGCGCCCGCGCGAGGTCGCCCATGATGTGGACGGCGGCCGATGTGAGCGGCGCCGCCAGCACGAGCCCGATCATCCCGAAGAGGCAGCCCGCCCCGATCGTCACCACCAGCACCACGAGCGGATTGAGGCTGAGCGTCGCGCCGAAGGCGATCGGCTGGACGACGTTCTGCAGCATCCCGTTGGCGAGGATCACGATCACGAGCATGATCAGCGCCGTCTCCGTCCCTTCCGACCCGAGCGCCAGGATCACCGCGAACGCGCCGGCCACGAACGCGCCGATGAACGGAACGTACGCCGTCACGAAGGTGACGACCGCGATCGTCCCCGCGAGGGGAACTCCCAACGCCCAGGCGCCGAGGCCGACGACGACACCGTTGAACGCGGCCACGATCGTCACACCCAGGAAGTAGCGGCGCAGCGATGTGATCACGCCGCCGGTGATCGTCTGGGCGACCTGCAGGGGCACCCCGAGCCGGCGGTCGATCGCCGCGCGCATCGAGGGGCCGTCCTTGAGCAGGAAGAAGAGGCTGAAGACCGCGAACGAGAGGAAGAACGCGAGCGAGGTGATCCCCTGGATCCCGGAGACGATCCCGTCGACGAGGGTCGAGACCGTGTCGGGCGCGGCCTGCTTCACGCTGTCGGTCGAGCTCGACGCGCCGGAGTCGCTGAGGCCGAGGCTCTTCAGCCAGCTCTGGACCTTGTCGGCGGCCGAGGTGGCATACGAGGAGATCGCGTCGCCCTGGGAGGCGATCCCGCCGACGACGATGAAGACGATGAAGAGGCCGAGCACGATCAGGACGAGCAGGACGATGAGCGCGCCGCCCCACCGCGGCACGCCGTGCCCCTTGAGCCAGGTCACGGCCGGCGCCGTGACCACGGCGAGGATGAGGCCCGCCACCACCGGGTCGACGATCGTCGCGGTCGCCGCCAGAAGAAAGACGAGGCCGACGAGGAGCGCGGCCGCTCCGACCAGGAGCCAGGACGCCAGCCCGAGATCGCGCAGCCAGCGGGGCGCCGAGAACACCGAGGCCAGCGCCTCCATCTGGCCGGGGTCGAGCTGCACCACCTGGGGCTCCTCCACGTGAGGCGGCTCCTCGTGCCAGAACCGGGGAAACTTCACACCTGCGGAGGTTACGCAAGCCCTCAGACGGACCCTTCTCCTTTATCCTCGACACCTTATGGCCCAGCAAGACGTGACCTCGGCGCAGGTCGCCGGCCGGCGGCAGGGCCGGCGGCAGGAGGCCGCCGCACGGTTCGCGCCGCTGGAAGCGAAGCTCGTCGCGCCGAGGCCGCGCCCCGGCCTCATCAAGCGCTGCGCGCTCGTCGAAGCGCTGCGGGCCTCGTCGGCGGTTCCGGTCGTCTATGTGACGGCGCCCGCCGGATACGGCAAGACGACGCTGATGGGCCACTGGGCGGAGGCCGACGAGCGAGCGTTCGCCTGGGTGTCGCTCGACGACGGCGACAACGACCCGCTCGCGCTCCTCACCTACATCGCGCTGGCGCTCAACCACGTCGAGCCGCTCGGCGGCCCGGTCTTCTCCGCCCTGTCGGAGCCCGAGCCGCTCGTCGACTCGGTGGTGCTGCCCCGGCTGGGCACGGCCGTGGCGGGCCGGACGAAGCCGTTCGTGCTCGTCCTCGACGACGCGCACGTGCTCACCGGGGCCGGGGCGCTCGACGCGCTCGCGATCCTGATCCGCCACCTGCCGCTCGGATCGCAGCTCGCGATCACCGCTCGGAGCGAGCCAACGCTGCCGCTGGGCCGGCTGCGGGCGGGGCGCCGGCTCTACGAGCTCGGCGCCGCCGACCTGGCGTTCGCTCCCGACGAGGCCGACGCCCTGCTGCGGGCGGCGGGGATCCGGCTCGAGCCCGACGAGGTGCGCCTGCTCACCGAGCGGACCGAGGGCTGGCCGGCGGGCCTGTACCTCGCGGCCCTGTCGCTCAGAGGGGAGAGCGGCGTCGCCGCGGCCGTACACGGGTTCACGGGCGACGACCGGCTCGTCGCCGACTACTTCCGGGACGCGGTGCTGGCGCGGCTGTCGCCCGGCATGGCCCGCTTCCTGACCCGCACGTCCGTGCTCGGCCGGCTCTCGGGGCCGCTCTGCGACGCGGTGCTGGAGCAGTCCGGCTCCGCATCCAGGCTCCACAAGCTCGAACGGTCGAACCTCTTCCTGATCCCGCTCGACCGGCGGCGCGTCTGGTACCGGTACCACAACCTGTTCGCGGAGATGCTCCGGGCGAGGCTCCGCGACGTGGAGCCCGGGCTCGAGCCCGCGCTCCACGAGCGCGCGAGCGCCTGGTACGCCGAGCACGGGGAGCCCGAGCAGGCGATCGCGCACGCGCGGGCCGCCGGCAACGTCGAGCTGGCCGGCGATCTCGTCTGGGCGAGCGTGAACGCCTACCAGAGCCGGAGCCGCGGGGCAACGCTCCAGCGCTGGCTCGCCGCCTTCACCGACGAGCAGATCGCGGGGTACCCGCCGCTCGCCCTGGCGGCCGCCTGGAGCGCCCTCGGCGTCGACGGCCGCGCTGTCGAGCGGTGGGCCGCGGCCGCGGAGCACGGCTCCTACGACGGGCCGCTCTCCGACGGGACGACGTCGCTCGAGTCGGCCGTCGCGCACCTGCGGGCCGTGATCGCCCCGGACGGGATTGGCGCCATGGGCGAGGATGCCGCGCTCGTCCGCGAGCTAGAGCCGGGGGACAGCCCGTGGCGTCCGAGCGCCTGCTTTCTGGAGGGCACCGCCCTGCGCCTCGAGGGGGACGCCGAGCTCGCGCGCGCGCGTCTCGAGGAGGGCGAGCGCCTCGCCGCGGCGCTCGGAGTGACGACGGTCCGCGCCCTGTGCCTGGCGCAGCTCGCGCTGCTCGCGATCTCCGGGGAGTCGTGGGGTCTCGCCGCCGCGCTCGTCTCGCAGGCCACGGCGGAGGTGGGCGGCGGCGCGTTGCGCGACCAGGCCACGATGGCGCCGGTCTTCACGGTCTCGGCGCTCGTCCTGGCGCACGGCGGGAGCGCCGACGGCGCCCGCCGCGAGATCCGGCACGCGCGCCACCTGCTCGCCGGCGAGTCCCAGGTCTCCCGGTGGTTCGCGGTCGAGGGCCGCCTGACCCTGGCGCGCGCGAGCCTGCTCCTCGCGGACGTCGTCGCGGCGCGCACGCTCCTGTCCGAGGCCCGAGCGCTGGCGGCGGGGGCGCAGGATCTCGGCTCGCTCGACGGCGCCCTCGCGGAGCTCGAGCAGCAGGCCGAGGCGTTCCCGGGCAACGGGCACGACGGTGCGTCCTCCCTGACGACGGCGGAGATCCGCCTCCTGCACCTCCTGCCGACCCACCTCACCTTCGGCGAGATCGGCCGGCGCGCGCACCTCTCCCGGAACACGGTCAAGTCCCAGGCGGTCTCTGTGTACCGGAAGCTCGACGTGTCGAGCCGGAGCGAGGCCGTCGAGCGGGCGACCGAGCTCGGCCTGCTCTAGTGATCTGACCGGCAACGTTCGCCGGGCTCCTGGCCCGCGATCACGCTGCGCCAGAGCCCGCCCTCCCCCTTGACAAGGCCGCCGGCCTGGCCCGCGGGCGATCACGGACTCTGGCTTGGTGCTCGCAGCCCAGGAACCAGGCAACGTTACCGGTCAAACCACTAGCGAATTTCACCCCATCGGGATGATGCGGCGCGGAGCACCGCCGCGAGATGCTTGCGTGAGACGTATCCCACAACGGGGAGGAACCATGATCTTCATGCGACGGCGGCCGCTCGCTCGCGCCGCGATGATCGGCGGCACCGCCTACGTCGCCGGCAGGGCCGGCGCACGGGCCGGGGCGAGTCAGGCGCAGGAGGCGCAGGAGCCGCAGCAGCAGGAGTACGCGGCCCCTCCGCCCCCGCAGGGCGGCGGCGCGATGTCCGAGGACGCGCTCGACCAGCTCACGAAGCTCGCGGCACTGCACGACCAGGGCGTCCTGACCGACGCCGAGTTCGAAGTGCAGAAGCAGAAGCTTCTGCAGGGGATGTGAGCTCGATGGGCCCCGTACAGATGCTGGTGATCGGCTTCGAGGGCAACAACTTCACCGGGGAGATCCTCCCCGAGCTCGAGCGGCTCAAGGAGCACGACATCGTCCGCCTCGTCGACCTGCTCTTCGTGATGAAGGACGACGAGGGTGAGATCGCGATCCTGCAGGCGAGCGACCTCAGCCAGGACGAGGCGATGGAGTTCGGCGCCGTCGTCGGCGCGCTGATCGGCCTGGGCGCCGACGGCGAGGAGGGTGCCGAGGCGGGCGCGCTGGCCGGCGCCGAGGCGCTCGAGGACGGGCACGTCTTCGACCTGAGCGAGGCCTGGTACGTCGCCGACGCGATCCCGAACGGCAGCTCGGCCGCGATCGCGCTGCTCGAGCACGTCTGGGCGGTCCCGTTCCGGGACTCGATCCTGCGGGCCGGCGGCGTCCTGCTCGCCGACGAGTGGATCCACCCGGCCGACCTCGTGGCCGTCGGGCTGGAAGCGGCCGCGGAATAGAACAACGTGTCGACCACAGCTGAAGCCCCGACCGCCCCGAGGCGGTCGGGGCTCGTCCTCGCCGCGCTGATCCTGGTCGCGGCGGTCGCCAACCTCAACCTGGCGGTGGCGAACGTCGCCCTGCCGTCGATCGGCAAGGCGTTCGACTCGTCGCAGACGGCGCTCGACCTGATCGCGGTGGGCTACTCGCTCGGCCTCGCCGCATCGGTGCTCTACCTGGGCGCGCTCGGGGATCGCTACGGACGCAAGCTGATGCTGATCGCCGGCACGTTCCTGGCGATCCCCGCGTCGCTCCTTGCCGCCTATGCCCCGTCGGACGGCGTCCTCTTCGCGGCCCGTCTCATGGGCGGCCTCGCGGCGGGCATGGCGTACCCGACCACCCTCGCCCTGATCACGGCGCTCTGGGCAGGCCCCGGGCGCACGAAGTCGATCGCGCTCTGGTCGGGCCTCGGCGGCGCGATCGCCGCGCTCGGGCCGCTGCTCTCCGGCCTCCTGCTGGAGCACTTCTGGTGGGGGTCGGTGTTCCTGCTCACGTTGCCGTTGGCCGTGGTGGCGCTCGTGATGGCGTTCTTCTTCGTGCCCGCGCACGTCAACGAGACAACCGATCCGGTCGACAACCTCGGGGGGATCCTCTCGGTCGTGCTCGTCGCGGCGCTGATCCTGGCGATCAACTTCGCGGCCGTCCCGAACGCGGGAACCCTGGTGCTGGGGCTCGCGCTGATCGCGGCCGCCGCACTGGTCGGCTTCACCATCCGGCAGCGGCGGGCGAAGAGCCCGCTCTACGACCTCGAGATCGCCGCGCGGCCGACGTTCTGGGTCGCCGCCTGCGCCGGGATCATCGTGTTCGGGTCGCTGATGGGCGCGATGTTCGTCGGCCAGCAGTTCCTCCAGAACGTGCTCGGCTACTCGACGCTGGACGCCGGCGCCGCGATCCTGCCCGCCGCCCTGTTCATGGTGGTGGTCGCGCCGCGCTCGGCCAAGCTCGTCGAGGCACGCGGAGCCCGGTTCACGCTGCTGCTCGGCTACGTCTTCATCCTGCTCGGCTTCCTCACGATGCTGCTCCTGTGGAAGGAGGGCATCCCCTACTGGAAGGTCGGCCTCGGCTACGCGTTCATCGGGATCGGGGTCGGGTTCGCCGGCACGCCCGCCTCGCACTCGCTCACCGGCTCGGTGCCCGTGCGTCGCGCCGGGATGGCGTCCGGGACGGCCGACCTGCAGCGCGACCTGGGCGGCGCGATCATGCAGTCGATCTTCGGCGCGCTGCTCACGGCGGGCTACGCCACGGCGATGACGGCGGCGGTCGGCGCGTCGGGCAAGCCTGTCACCGAGTCCACCGAGGCCCAGCTCACCAAGTCGTTCGCCGGCGCCACGGATACCGCGGAGCAGTACCCGGCCTACGCGAGCCAGATCACGGCCGCGGCGAAGACGTCCTTCCTGCAGGGCGACCAGTGGGCGTACACCGCGGGGATCGTCGCGATCCTGCTCGGGGCGACCCTCGTCTTCGTCAAGTTCCCCAGGCACGAGCAGGAGGAGCAGTTGCTCACCCAATACCACCTCCAGGACGCATAGGCGATGGGCCATCTCCTTCTTGCGAGCTCGATACACGTCGGCGGCTTCAAGTTCACCGGCAGCTTCACGACGCTCGACCTGATCGCGGCGGCGACGAACTCGCTCAACGGCGCCCTGCTCGCCCGGCGGCCCGACCACTACAAGCAGTTCACGGCCGTCGGAATCATCCTGATGGCGTTGCTCGGCGGCCTCGGCGGCGGGATCACGCGCGACATCCTCGTCGGCCAGATCCCCTCGGCGCTGACGAATCCCGCCTACATCACGCTTTCGCTGCTCTTCGGCTTCATCGGCTACCACCTGGCCTACGGGAAGGGGCAGCTGTTCCGCGAAGGGATCTTCCAGTTCGTGACCTCGTTCTCGCTGGTCATGTACGCGATCGTGGGCGTCCAGAAGGGCGTCGGCGTCGGCCTCCCGATCCTCGCCTGCCTGCTGCTCGGGATCGTGGGACCGACCGCGGGGCGCTACTACATCGACATCACCTGCCGGGTCTCGGCGAAGCAGTTCATCCAAGGCGAATGGTTCGTCGGCGCCGCCCTGCTGACGGCCGCCGCCTGGATCGTCGTCGACTGGATTACCGACAACACGTGGTGGGCGTTCGGGATCGCGTTCCCGATCGGCTTCACCTTCCGGGTCCTCGCCCTCTACCGGGGCTGGGAAGAGCCGCTCGCCACCGAGCCCAGGGGCGTTATCGTCCACGGCGAGGGCCGGCCTCTGCTCGGCCGCAAGCTGCACAACAAGTCGCAACGTGAACTGAAGGATCTCGGACTGACGGTCGAGGCGGACACGCCGGCCGAACCTCAACCCCAAGGGGGGTAACTCGACATGCCTGACCAGAAGATAGACCGCACCAAGCTGCCGATCCGGCGCCCGCCGTTCGCGGGAAAGGTCAACCGGACGCTCGACGGCTC
>Ga0315273_10001556_pt1 | contig 26298 bp, 16 predicted proteins | sample YL17G02_0_MG_FD_205753 | JGI IMG/M metagenome (GOLD analysis project Ga0315273, IMG submission 205753) | Sediment microbial communities from Yellowstone Lake, YNP, Wyoming, USA - YL17G02_0 | ecosystem: Environmental > Aquatic > Freshwater > Lake > Sediment | place: USA: Wyoming | collected... | reverse complement strand
TCCATCTTACTGTCTGGGCGTACCCACAAGCTGTTTTCAAGTCGAACGCCCATGCCTTTATCAGGATAATATAATCCAGGCTCGATGGTGAAAACCGAACCCGGCACCAGACAATCTTTCTCATCACTGCTGATCCCACTCCAGGGGCGTTCATGGACGTTAAGACCGATGCCATGACCCAGGCTGTGAACATATCCTATTTGTGTTTGGGGATCTTCTTTTATCGTTGGGTGACCCTGAGCTGAAAAATGCTCACAAGCCATCTGCTGATACTCCATGAAGGGTCTTCCCATGTGGAGCTCGTTGGTGATTTTGGTGTAGACTGCAAATACATCTTCATAGACTGCCATGACATCATCAGGGGCATAACCCAGGCACCATGTGCGGGTGAAATCGTAAAAATAGCCACCACCGGCTTCACAGGGATAGATATCGAAGACGATTGTCTGTCCAAGCTTGAGTGGATCAGAGGGATTTCCGGATGAGTGAGGCACACCAGCATCACGACCGATGGCGAAAATCGTACCTTCAGGGTTTTCCACCCCAAGTTCCGATAGCCACAGGTTAATTCGGCTTTTAACATCGCTGATCGCCAGAGGCACTCCATCTGTATTTACCAACACACCATTTTTCGCTGGATGTGAAGTGATAAAATCAGCCACCTTACCAACGACCTGGGTGGTAATCCTGCCCATTTTACGGATGCGCTCAATTTCTGTTTCATCCTTGGTCATCCTGGCAAGCATTAATATTGAGTTGTCAATCTCACCAAGCAGGCTCAACTCTGGCATCTCTTTTTGCAGAGCAGAGAAAATTGCATAATTCGTCCCAATATCCGAGCGACCGTATAAAGCAATCCTGCCTGATGTGATTCCAAGTTCTGTAAGCATTTGTTTGTAGCGTTTGACAACTGCCATCAAGGTATCACCATTAGATTGGTTGAGCAGCTCGGTGAAGTTGTAATCTGCCAGGTTTTTGGTCTTGAGTCCTGATTTGGTAGCCTCGTCCCTTTCCATGGGATAGTGAAAGAGTACGGCACCTTTCCCTCGTTTTTTAAGAAGGATGGCATCGGTAATGTGACCACCACCAGTCATATAGACCATAGCAGGATTGTGCTGACCAGGACCAGTGATTAAAATGGCATCCAGATCGTTGCCGTACATCAGTGCATCAAGATCGGTTTTCATTGGGTAGTGTATCCTCTGGCTCAGTTATTCGTTAATATTGAACGTATCGAAGACAATAAGGCATTTTCCTGTTCCGGCATAATTGTCCGTGGATCAAATATGACTTTATCAGCTTCCAGCCGGGCGATTATGGGCGGTTGGCATGTTCGCAGGCGATCCAGCATGTTGTTTGGGGAGTGTACTGACAAAGCGAAAACAATGGAGGGTAGTACCTCATCCGGCAATGATCCTCCACCGACTGTGGATTGGCTTACGATCACCTCTCCAACACCCAGCGTATCCACCCAGCTTTGAGCTCGTTGGCGTATCGTGTCAACTGACATGGAAATCATTCGCCAGATGGGGATTTCTACGCTGGCTTCATCCTTGAGATAGTGGATCAATGTAGCTGAAAGCGCTGCCAGACAAAGCTTATCTGCGCGTATAGCGCGCGCCAGGGGGTGTTTTTTAAGCTTGGTTACTAAATCCGCCTTACCAATGATGATACCTGCCTGAGGTCCACCCAGGAGTTTATCCCCTGAAAAGCATACGAGATCTGCTCCAGAGAGAAGCGCTTCCCTTACCATAGGCTCATGACCTAACCCAAATTGGGCGGTATCCAGCAAAGCACCTGAACCCAGATCATCCACAAGGGGTATTCCAGCCTGATGAGCAACTTCAGCAAGCTCTGACAGGTTTGGCTCGCTGGTGAAACCTGTGATGCGAAAATTGGATCGGTGAGCATGAAAGATTAGAGCAGGTGAGGTATCATCAATTGCGGTCTGGAAATCCGAGAGGTGGACACGATTGGTGGTGCCAACCTCATAGAGACGAGCACCCGACTGCTTCATCACATCGGGTATGCGGAACCCTCCCCCTATTTCAACCAGCTGAGACCGGGCTATGATAACCGACCGACGCCTGGCTAACGCTGAAAGGATGAGTAAGACAGCCCCAGCATTATTATTAACCACCAAAGCAGCTTCTGCATGTGTCAAACGGGTCAGTAATGATTCTGCATGTGCCGAGCGTGAGCCTCGCTTCCCAGATGGTAGATCATATTCCAGGTTTGAATACCCCAGGGAAACATTTTGAATAGCTTTGATGGCGGAATTACACAGCGGAGCACGGCCAAGGTTGGTGTGCAGAATGACACCAGTAGCATTGATCACTGGTTGCAAGGATGAAGAAGTCCAAATCTGGAGAATGTTATGTGCACTCTCCAATAACTCATCCAGAGGTGGAACCTCCTTCGATATCCGATATTCTTCGCGTACTTCATCCAAGGTCTGCCTGAGTGCCTCCAAGGTTAATGGTCGGCCATTTTCTTTGATCCAGGAAATCACAACGGGAGTTTGTAATAATTGATCTATTGAAGGCAGGCTGCGTAAACTGCTCATGGGTTGGGCGTCGTACGAGGTTGGAAGGACCACCAAGCGAAATTTAGGGCTTCCACTGGCTTTTCTCGCTGAGCCGTAACAAGAACTCGATTAGAACTAGGCCAATTGCAAGCAGGATGGCCAATGCTGGATTAAGTACCCGACCCATCTGGAGCCAGATCAATGTGGCGCCGTATATTGCAAACCAAAGTGACTGTCTGACAACAACCATCGCCGTAGGAGGAGGGGTGCTCGGAAAGCGCCTGTTAAGGAAAGCAATGATCGGCAGCATTGTTCCGGTAATTGCCATGACACATAGGAAGAAGAACAGCCAGCGTGGACCCACAGTTGGCAGGGTTATGATAGTCAAGGCTATCAATCCCCCCCAGCCAATGATAAATAAAAATATAGCCGCAGGAAGGAAATTGGCAACACGGGGTGAGGTATTTGATGTCATATAGAGATAATTCTATCACAGGCGATAATTAAAATAGAACAGGTGAGGAGTTACTTCATTACCCACTCACCTGTTCTATGTACAATACATTGGTTACATTTCTCGAAATTCACCTTCTAGAATTTCCCCAATATCATCCGGATTTCTAGCTTTGTGTCCATTGTCCTTCGATGAAGGATTAGCAGACTTTCCATTCCCAGGTTGATCATTGGTCTGATCAGCATAAAGTTGCTGGCTGAGAGCATAGAAGGCGTTCTGCACTTCCGTGGTGAGTCTATTGATCTGATAGGTATCGCTCCCCTTCATGGCTTCACGAAGCTGGTTCAGTTTCGCTTCAATATTTTGCCGATCGGTTCCGGGGACTTTATCCTTCAGCTCGCGCAGTGTTTTTTCCGTTTGATAAACCAAATTATCTGCAGTGTTACGCGCCTGGATGAGCTCGCGCTGGCGTTTATCATCAGCATCATGCTCACGCCCTTCGCGTACTTTCCGCTCAATCTCTTCCTTGCTAAGGTTGGTTGAAGCTGTGATGGACACCTTTTGTTCCCTGCTCGTGGCTTTGTCGTGGGCAGTGACATTCAATATACCATTCGCGTCAATATCAAAAGTAACTTCAATTTGAGCTGTACCGCGTTGGGTTGGAGGGATCCCTTCCAGGCGAAAGCGACCCATACTCATGTTATCAGCTGCCATGGGTCGTTCACCCTGAAGGATGTGGATATCCACAGCTGATTGGTTATCTTCAGCGGTAGAGAAAGTTTCAGATTTCTTTACAGGGATGGTTGTATTACGTTCGATCAGAACGGTCATTACGCCTCCCAACGTTTCAACACCTAATGAAAGAGGAGTCACATCGAGCAGCAACACATCTTTAACATCGCCACTCAGAACACCCCCCTGAATGGCAGCACCGATGGCAACCACTTCATCAGGGTTGACCCCTTTATGGGGCTCTTTATTGGTCATCGAATGGACGAGTTCCTGAACCATGGGCATGCGCGTGGCACCTCCGACCAAGACAACTTCATTTACAGCGGATGCATCCAGGTTTGCATCTATTATGGCAGCCTGGAAGGGTTCGCGCAAGCGAACCACCAGGTCTTCAGTCAGTTGCTCGAAACGGCTGCGAGATAATTTAATCTGAAGGTGTTTCGGTCCATTCATATCAGCTGTGATGTAGGGCAGGTTGATCTCAGTTTCCAAAACACTTGAGAGCTCAATCTTGGCTTTTTCGGATGCTTCGCGTAAGCGTTGTAAAGCTTGCTTATCCTGACGCAGATCGATTCCTGTATCTGTTTTGAATTGGTCTCCTACCCATTGAACAATCCGTTCATCCCAATCATCGCCACCGAGATTGGTATCCCCATTGGTTGCACGTACCTCGATTAATCCACCGCCCACTTCAAGAACACTAACATCGAAGGTGCCTCCACCCAGATCGAAGACCAAAATTGTCTCATTTTCTTTCTTATCCATTCCATATGCCAGAGCAGCTGCAGTGGGCTCATTGATAATACGGAGTACATCCAGCCCCGCTATCTTGCCGGCATCTTTGGTTGCCTGGCGTTGGCTATCATTGAAATATGCCGGCACAGTAATTACTGCCTGTTTTATAGATTCACCCAGGTATGCTTCCGCATCCTGTTTTAGTTTTGCCAGGATCATGGCAGAGATATCCTGCGGTGTATAATCAGCTCTCATCTGGGGGATCCTTACTCGGGCATCATTGGAAGGTCCCTGTACGACTTGATAAGAAACCATCTTACGCTCTGTTTCCACCTCATCGAAACGCCTCCCCATAAAGCGCTTGATCGAATACACAGTATTCTCAGTGTTGATGACAGCTTGACGTTTTGCTGCCTGGCCAACCATGCGCTCACCATTTTTGTTGAATCCAACCACGGAAGGTAATAGGTGAGATCCTTCTGAAGTAGTGATTACTGTTGCATCACCACCCTCCATTATAGCAACCACGCTATTGGTGGTTCCAAGGTCAATACCTATAATCTTAGACATATCATTCTCTCCTCTGCATGTTTCAAAAATATTATTACCAATGGAAATCTGCAGTTATTTCCAAATCTTAACAACCAAAGGATACTGTGGATTTGCAAGAATCACATTAACATACAGTAGGAAAAATATATACAAATGGCTCTGGTTTGGTTGCCTTTACATTTATTAGCTCTAGACGTGATTGTCCAAATCCGGTTCGTAAAGGTTTGGAATATGTGAAAGATTCGTAAAAATCTTTCGACATGTTTTCAACTAGAAGCAAAAAAATGTACCAGATTTGGCGAATTATTTTCTTGTATGATATATAAATAGGACAAGGAATACTTTATTGATGAACGCCATATATAGGCGAATTCGAGAATTATTTGATTTTAATGCCACATATATGGATAAGAACAAGTGTTCCCCAATCTTCAAGGCTTATAATTATTATTGTTTTTTTGTTCTGGTCATGCCATCCACAGAACCTTCATACAATTCTTTAACATTTAGAACCTTAAATAATTGGGAATTTTAAAGTTATCGTAGGGTAAAGGTATTGCATAACAAGCTCATTATCTGCTAGAATGGTGTGGTAGTCATAGCTTATCGATAATTGTTGTTTTGGTTAGCCAGCCTAAATAGGAAAATCTCGGCTGGCTTTTCCGTAAAATTTAATAGCAGGTGAATATAGGGTAAATTCCCACGCCGATTACGAGGTGTGGTCTATCTATATCGCTATGCACTCAACCTGGACAGAGGAGGAAAGGTTGAATATGAAACCTGAGCAAGCATGGCAGGCCGTGTTAGGCCAGTTACAGATGGATATGCCCAGAGCATCTTTTGATACATGGGTACGTAACTCAGATATTGTCAGCTATGAGGATAATGTATTTATCGTTGGTGTACCAAATGCATATGCTCGCGATTGGTTGGAGAGCCGATTGTCGAGTAAGATTAAGCGCCTGTTATGTGGAATTCTAAACCGGACGGTGAGTTTGCGTTTTATTGTTTGGCAAGCAGGTTCTGATCAACCAATAGCAGAAGTTGAACCTCCAGTCGACGAGCCCGAATTTCCATCAAATCAATATAAAACCACCGCACTGATCAACCGGTATACATTTGAGAACTTTGTCGTGGGGTCAGCCAACCGTTTGGCACATGCGGCATCCCTGGCAGTGGCAGAACGACCAGCACAGGCATATAATCCCCTTTTCTTATATGGTGGTGTAGGTCTGGGGAAAACTCACCTCTTACATGCCATTGGTAATTATTGTATGAGCAGTAACCTGAATGTGTTGTATGTTACATCAGAAGAATTCACCAATGACCTGATCAATGCCATCCGTTCTCATACCACCCAGACGTTTCGAGAAAAATATCGTCGCATTGATGTTTTACTGATTGACGATATTCAATTCATTGCAGGCAAAGAATCCACACAGGAAGAATTTTTTCATACTTTTAACGCGCTGCATGGACAGGAGAAGCAAATCGTCATAACCTCCGACCGGCCTCCCAAGGCGCTGATTACCCTGGAAGAACGGCTTCGCTCCCGTTTTGAAAGTGGTCTGGCAGCGGATATTCAACCGCCAGATTATGAGATACGCGTAGCGATTTTACGCTCAAAATTGGAGCGTATGGGACGCGTGATCCCTGCTGATATTATTGAAACGATTGCAAAACGGGTGCAATCCAATATCCGTGAGCTTGAAGGCAGCCTCACGCGTGTGCTTGCCCTGGCAGATTTAAGCAATCTACCCTTGAACACAAAGCTGGTTGATACTGCCTTAGCGGATTTATCGACCAGAAGGACCTCGGTAGAACCGGCTGAAGTTGTGCGCAAAGTGGCAGGTGCTTTCGGTGTGACTGTTCAAAATATGATTGGACCCGATCGCAGGCAGGAAATCGTCTTGCCGAGGCAAATTGCAATGTATCTATTGCGGGTGGAGGCTAATTATTCATTGCCTAAAATTGGGGAGGCTCTCGGCGGACGGGACCATACGACAGTGATGTATGCCTGCCAGAAGGTTACGGATCTCCTGGAACGGGATGACAAGCTTCGCCATCGGGTAATTGAAATTCGAGAGCAAATTTATGGGCAATCAAAACTAGCCATTTAATTCAAATAGGTAATCTTACTCAATTTGAAATATAAAGAGCGTGGATGGATTGCCTTTCTTCCACGCTCTGTGTTTTTAATTTCCGCCCATGCTTTATTTTGATTTCAACCAGCTACTAATATCATTTATCAATCTACTTAATCTGGGAAAACCCAATGGCTCTAACTGTTCCTCAGTATCAGCCCAAGGGTCTCGGTCAAACATCTTGCGGATTGTGTAATGTCCGATAAGATTCACGCTTGCCAATACTGGTGCTGCTAAAAGCAAACCAATCAGACCAATAAGATTCGCAGCGATAATCGCAACCACCAGCACGGCGGCAGGATGAACACCCAGGCTTCTGCCCATAATGCGAGGAGCGACAAGATTATCGTATACCTGGTCAATAATGATTGAAAGAACAATAACGAGCAATGTGTAAAAAAAAGGTTGTAGGTTGAAGTAATTTCCAGACTGGAATAATGTCACCAACCCAATGACAATATAGGTTATTAATGGACCTATGTAGGGAACAAAGCGGGCAAGACCGGCGAGTATGGCTAAAGCAATAGAATAACGCACACCCAGGATGGATAATAGGATCGAATAGCTTATCATGACCAGGATGACGATCGTAATCTGCCCCCGTAGAAAAGCATTCCAAATTCGCCCTATAGCTCTGCTCATCTTTTGGATATCATAAGAATATCCGGGTATATTTATAAAATCACGCGGGTTGGGCACTTTACCGAGGTCAACCAAAACAAAATATGAGATGACTAAAACGAACAATCCCCGTCCAATGGTGCTGGCTGTCGCAGTGGCCAGCGTACCGACGACGGTGCCAGCCCTTCCAATAAGTGACTGTAAGGTATTGATCACCTGGTCACCTAACTGACCCAGGTCGGTGAATTGCCTAAGATCAATTTTAAAAGGGCCGACAACAATAATTGTCCTGGATATGTTATCAATCACATTAGGCAGGTCGTTTACGAAACGTTCAATCACCTTTATTAAACTTTGGATTTGTGAAACAGCTACCAAACCGATCAGGGTAGATAAAATAATCACGATGATGATAAGGATGAGGTAAATGACGTTTGTTGATGCCCTCCATGATAGCTTGGTGTGACTGTTCAAGAAGGCAGATACTGGGTGAAGCAAGTATACGAGTATAAAAGCCAGGAGTAATGGTCCAATAATGGATCGGAAATAAATCAACATCGCCACCAGCAATCCAGCGACAGTGAGTCCAATAATCATCTTAAAGGTTGAATTCCATTTTGGAGAGTTTGGACTTGATTTTTCCACACTCATTGCATATCCTCTCTTCTTTGGTTTCTTTTCCACCAATAGGTCTTTGGAGGAGGTAGGGGTTGTGTGACACTGATGGGTGTCCATTCCACATCGAATAAATTGGAAAAAATATAACGCCCAATGATACGCGCTGAGGCTATTGTTGGTGCAGCCAATGGTATAGCAAATACACCTGCCAATAAGGCAGCGGCAACAATCCCTAGTATGACCACCAATGGGGGCAGGTGTACGCTTCGTCCAATGATGCGTGGGATCAGGTAATTATGATCAAATAGCTCAAAGAATAAGTGAAGCCCAATGATGATCAGCATGAACGCCCAATTTTGAATTGGCATCCAGGTTGATCCCAGGAAAAACGCAAGCAATGAAGCAATGATCAGCCAAATGGCATGCCCGACACTGGGGAAGAACTCGAGGATACCTGCGAGGATACCCATAGCAAAAGCGAAGGGTAATCCTAAGATTGAGCCTATCACGATAAAAATGACTGCTACGATGGTACTTAATAAAAGCTGACCGCGAAAAAAAGCCCCCCAGATTTGATTGATTTCATCATGGATCCATTTGTAATCCTGTAGAAATTCAGGCGGTATATGCGAGGTGAGCCATTCTTCAAGCTTGGTTCCATCCTTGATCAGATAAAAGGATACCAGGAGAATGAAAATTATCCAGACGATGGAAGTGATGATACTCATCACTATTGCTACAGTCTGACCGATAACGGGCTGTATATAACCTTGCAAGGTGACAATAACCTGATTTAGTAACGCGGAAGGATGGATCGTGATGCCCAAAACACTATATTGCTGAGCCAGGGCATCCTCCAGTGATTTAATCAGTTGTTGTGTATTTATCTGTGCTGAGGAAACATCACCTGCAAATAAAGGTATGATCACGATTGGGATGGATATGATAATTGCCAAAACAATGATGTATGTAAGTAGAATAATCAGGGACCTGGGCAGGCGGATCCGATGCTGGAGATAATTTGCGATGGGATTAAGAATATAGGCGATGATTATTGCAATAATGATGGGGGGGATAATCTCATTGAATCGCGTTAATAGATAAATAAAAAATGCCAGCAGTAGCAGGCTAATAGTTAGTTTCGTCGCATATGGCCAACGTGGTCGTTCCACTTTCCCACCTTAGTGTATCATTTTGGATACAGGCTCAGTTGTATAAGTTAATGGATGAGTATTGCTAATACCAGTAAAATAATAACAAACGACCCTGCCAATATTCCCACGCGGCGGAGGTCCCGGATGACATATTGGTAATCAGGATTGAATCCCGTTGGACGGTTGGTCATCAAAGGATCAACAACAGTTTTTTCTAAGGAAGGATTTGCTTGCTTGCGGACAAGTCGTTTTGGTTTCTTTGCCATAAAATATCTCCACGGAAGGTTTGCGTGCCTAGTACGGGTATTCCAAACATGGCCTAATAATTGTGACGCATATTATAAATCTTAATTGTTACCAATTTGTAAACTAGCTTGAATAACGATGCGCTTGTTATCAACCATATAGGGGTAACAAGAAATCAGAGTGATGGATGGATCGGGAGTAGTTGCCATAACCTCAACATCGGTGGGCTCAACGACCTCGACATTTGTAATGACATAGCTATACGCGTGTTGAGGAGTATAAACGATAATCTGGTCACCCCGTTTCAATTGGTCCAGATTCTTGAAAATCTCACCGAACACATCATTATGGGCAGACATGATCATGTTTCCCGATTGGCCTGGATTGGTTGAACCGATATGCTGACCTACTCCTTTTTTTAATTGTTCCCATCCATCCCCTTGAACCACGGGAGCGTCAACATCGATGATCGGAATTTGGATCTGAATGGCTTGTTCTGGACCGGGCGTGGGGATAGGGATTTGTGCCAAGGATTGGTATAAGGGGAGTAAATGGGCCGGAATCTCGGCTTCATTCAGGTGAGCACCACCAGGAGAGTTTGGTGGAGTATGCCCTGAGGGCAAAATCACCTGAACGATCAGTGGGGTGGGGGTGAGTGTTGCAGGAGTAAGTGATTGTGCAAATTGAGAGTTTAAATCTCTGAGAATTTGGATACCGTTGTAGATGATGAAGAACAATCCAATTACAGCCATGACTTCGATAACGAGTAAGAAACGATCAAATACGAGCTTTTTCTTCTGTTGCCTGGGTAGTTGGAAGTTGTTTATATCCTGCTCTGATTGTGAATCTGAGTGCAGGTGCTCAATGGGTGTGCTTTCTAGATCAGATGCGAGAATGACCACCCTTCCGGTGTTGCGGAATCGTTCCAGATGTTGCATCCGGACTCGTCGTCTTTTTTCCACCAATAATTGGCGAAGCTCATCAATGGTTAGATCATCGGGTGATTTTACTTTGCGCACGAGGCGATTATACTCCGTTTATTCTCCTGAGATTTCATCAAGGGGTGCGCTTGTTGATGGAGGATAAGAGTTTGTGGGTCGACCCTGGTGGTAGAACAGGAGGAAACCGATGAAGCGAATCACTGTGCTAAACAACAGGGCACCGGTGATTCCGATATGTACAGATAAATATGTGCCAACCAAAGGAGCGAAGATAGCTGCCAGATATGTTATGCTCTGAGCCAATGATACAAAGGTCGGGCTATAATTTGTTGGAATGGTTTTCATCAATTCATCGAAGAAAACCAGATCGATGCCTGCCTGGAAAATACCCGCCACACTCGCAAGAATAAATATCAACGTTTGGTTGTTCGTCAGAGCAACCAAACCTGGGTAAAGCGCAACGCTAAACGTAGTGGCTAATAAAACAAAACGTGAGCCTCTTTTACGTGACTGACGTGTCCAAAAAAAGTATCCAACCACAAGTACTGCAGTTTGTGCTGTGTACACAAAACCAATCCATGCATCGGAGGCATTTAATTCGCGGACAAAGTACAAGGGGAACAGAGGTGTTGCCAAAGTGATCCCAAAAAGGTAGACAAAACGCTTGAGCGTAAAGGAAACAAAAGCTGGTTCCTGATTGATCAGGTGGAGATATTCATGAAGGCTGGATTTAATCGTACCCTTTGAGGACAATGGCACAGGCTCGATGTCGGGTATCTGAATCCGGCTGGAAAAATAATAGCTGACCAAACCACCCAGAGACAACCCGATAAAGACGACCTGGTAATTGAGATGGAAACCAACGCGATCCAAAATTTGCCCTGCAATTGCCACCGTGATTGCAGTGGTTATGCCCAAGATTGACCAACGGCGGCTCATCAGCTCATAACGCCCCTCCGGACCTGAAACCGCATTCATGACTACCGAGAAGCCGACTGCAACCATCGTCTGGGGTAAGGTGGCCAAAGCCCAGATGAACAAAATTACATATATCAGGATATTATCCTGTACGAAGAAGGGAACTATCCCGGTGAGGGCATATGCAGATATGACTATCAAGCGGGATAAACTAAACCACGGGACGACGTTCCGTTGGCGTTGCAGGAAGCGCCCTACCCAAAGTGATAATATAAACCCGGTGATACCGGGCATAGAAGTTAATAGACCAATCTGAACTGCGGTGGCTCCGAGCCGGGTAAGGAATACCGGCAGAAATGGTGCTGCGGCACTGGCTGTTCCTACACCAATGGCATCGATTTGAACATAGCGTTTGTTTCGTTCCTGGATATCAGCTTGTTCAAGTTTGACTTCTCCAGTGGTTTCATGGCTGGTACTCATGATACCAATCTAACCAAAATATCGATAAATTTTGATGCCAGGCTTGCTCTGTCAAAATGTGTTTCCACATAAGAACGTGCTTGTTGTCCCATGCGATGTGCTAATTCGGGATTATCGGCGAGGGATTGGATAGCGTTTGCCAGTGCTTCAGGGTCACCGGGGGGCACAGGTATACCTGCACCTGCATTTTCGAGCACCTCTCGGATAACCCCATCAATTGCCAATACAACTGGCTTGCCAGCAGCCATATAATCGAAGACTTTGTTCGGGTATGTGGTTTTGTACAACCCCACAGGTTTGAGTATAGCAATACAAGCGTTTGCTGCTGCAAGGGCAGATGGCATATCAACTTTTGGAATGGGAGGCAGGAAGATTATATTAACCAATCCATCACGGGCAGCCTGGGCCATCAAGGCAGGCTTATCCTTGCCATCACCGAGTAGGACAATATTGATATCTTTGCGGGGGAGCAATCTTTTAGCTGACTCCAGTACTACTCCCAGGTCGTTAGATAAGCCATGAGCACCAGCATAAAGTGCAATAAATTTATCATCAAGCCCATGAGCCTGGCGAAAGGCAGTACCGTCTACAGATGGATTGAACATGGTTATATCCGTGCCATTGGGCACCAGATCGATCCTGTGCGCCCCGCGGCTTTGTACATGCTGGATATACCCGGGTGAATTGACCACGACCTGGTCTGCTCGGTGATATAAGAATCCCTCCAGCCATTCCGAAAGCTTGATCAGTATGGGTTGACGAAGAACACCTACGGCAACGGCAAATGATGGCCAGAGGTCCCGAACTTCGAATAGAAAGGGGACACGTTTAAGCCTGGCTAATACCCAGGCAGTCACCCCTTGAAAAATTGGAGGTGAAGTGCCCCATACCAGGTCGACTTTCTTTACACTCAGACCGATGAGGAATGACGATACCATAAAGCTAAAGAAATTGATCAAACGAAATGAAAAGCTATGGTGCAAGGATGGATAGGCATAAGCACGAAAGATGGTGATGAACTCACCATCGGTTTGTTTTTCGCCCCAAGGAATTTTTGAGACTTGTGCCTTTCCCGTAAGATAGCTTATTGGGCTGGTGATTATCGTTACCTTGTGACCGAGATCAGCAAAATAACGGGAAAGCTCGTGATGGCGTGTCCCGCCGGGTTCATCTAAAGTTGCGAATGCCTGGTGGATCAATAGGATGTGCAAGGTCGATTCTTTCTCAAACGAATATTGGCATACGGAGTTTATTCACTAATCAAGCATTTCATCTGTGGTTTGGTCAGTCACATAAAGGGGTTTTTCAGGCCATCCTTCAGCGTAAGATTTCCGAACGAACTCCGCCAATATCCTTGGATATATAGGTTTATCCGGCAAGAGATTAACTTCCACCCAGACTGGGAGGTAGCTGCCTTTTTCAGAGTAAGGTGTACTACTCATCTCAGGTCCGAATCCATGACCGAATTGACCACCGATTGCTTCTGCTAAATAAAAATATTGAGGTGATCCCAAATACCACACTTTTGCGACCATTGAGCCAATTTTTACTTTTAATCCGATCTCTTCCTCAGCTTCGCGGGCAGCAGCTTCTATAAGTGACTCGTTCGCTTTGACCTTACCCCCAGGAAAGACAAAATAATGAGTGCCTGAACGATGTCGTTCGATCAGAGCAATTTTATCATTTTCAATCAGGATGACAGCAGCTCTAGCTTTCATTTGGAATACTCCATTCACTCTTCACTTCGATTGGTAAAGTTTGAGACATATTTACAATCCAAGCCAAAGCTGGGATTTTATCTCCATATGTTGGAGAAGTCCAGCCGGCGATTGGCAGCACGGTTCCACCTCCGGCTAAAACCTTGCCCTCCCGGGCAAGCTGAAAGCTCATCGTATGGTCGGTGAACTTCCTTTCATGCATTGACATCAATCCTATTTTTAAACCAACCCAGCCAAAGGGGGATTTGATGCGAATTTCATTCACCAGTAAATCATTATTAACTGGTGGATCCACGACCTCATATTCCACATCAGGTAATAACCAGTGCAGGCGGGCAAAATGAATGTGGTCTGTAGGTCCATCCAGATGATCGATGACCTCCCAATGACCATTGGGAAGAATAGTGACTTTTCGCGAGTGGGTCACTCCAATTTTACGGTATCCGTTATGCTCAGCTGTCAGGCTCTCGCAGCTACCTTCGGGGGAGGTTTGAAGTTTCAGGACTCTGGCTTGAGCCCAATCGAGGTATAAGAACCGACCAGCTCGCTGCATGAATTCCTGACCGTCCACCACTACTGTATTGTGTACAAACGCGCTGGTCAAGGAATTATCCCAAGGGGGCGGTGAATTGTAGAGATAAGTTCCGGGATCTTGGGCGAGATTATAACCCCGCCACCATAAATCCATATGTAGCTGGTCTGCATGTGCTGGGCGGGAGTGATATTTTGCTACACGGAAGGTTGCCCAAGAACCATTTTTATGGTTCATCAGTAAATAAGGGTCTTGTGTATTTAGCTCTTTCCGCTGGGGAGTCAGGTGCCAATCGTTCAATCCGACTTTCTTTTGGGGCTGGTCCGTTGGGAGATACATCCAGGTAGCCATATCATCCCATGGCCCGCTTGGGATCAAGTTTGTCTGAAGGAATGATCGAGCGGCAACGTGGAGGACCGGTCGATAATCATGATATGAGCAAACAGTAAGAGGGAGGATGTAAGCACCATCGTTGTGACCCAGGTTGGGAACATGTCCAGTTTCAGGATCGACCAGTTTCCACAACCAGCGGGTGGCAGCCTCCAGGCGGGTGGTTAAGTCTGGTGGGATCGGTTCATTCACAAATGAGCTTTCGTGTACAGCATATGCCCACAATGCAGCTTGCAACATCAGACGGTGATAATTTATGCTGTGTTGGGTATAGGTGCCATCATAAGTAATTTGTGTAAGAAAGGCATGCTTCATCCAATCCCAACCGAATTTATGCCATTTGGGCGCTAAAGGATGATTGGATAGAACGGCAGAAGCAGTATAGAGACCCACAGCTTCGGTGATGAGGTGATTATTATTTTGAGAACGTGCGTAAACCAGGGTGGGCGGAATTCGTTCGGCGTGAATTGCGATGGTCCAAGCAATTAATTCAACACGTTCTGGGGTTGTTTTTTGGGATTGGGCGAATATTTGAATGGCATAGGTCATTGCGACCAACCGGATGGCGGCTTCTTGGGCAGAAGACCAGTGAGGACCAATGTAGGGCGGATTGGAGGCTAAAAATTGTTCTGTGTAAAGCCAAAATGTTTCAGCATACTGTTCATCTTTGGACAAGTGGTATGCCATGGCAAGCTTGATTGCCCAACCAAACCTTCCAGGCTCCCATATGAATTTAATATCCTTACCTGGGATAAAGTTTGTTCCGCTTTCATACTTCGTCCAGTATTCCAATGGTTCCGGTAGGGTCAATTCCAATGGGACTGGCTGACCACCAAACAGGCGCACATATCCTTTGACAATCTCATTGGCTTCCTCGTAAAGCTGATCTACCTGGGATCCGATCTGCTCGAGCAGAACAATACGGTCGGGTAAACCCTTCAGGCATGGTTGGAGCTTGATCTGCGCACTTCCTTCTATGTTTTCCAGCTTATTTAATGTTGAGGTGAGTGAACGTTTGAAATGCCCGGTATGCAGACCAAGTTGGTAGAACACGTAAAGCCCCAGTTGACTGGGGCTTAATTGGAGTAATGCTTTAAATGCTAACTTGAAACGTGAAAATTGACTCATCAACATTGGGCACTGGTCACGGATTCAGGGAGAATGGTTCTATGGCGATGGAATTTCTGCTGTGCAAGGCGTCCATGGCGGCAAATGTCGCCTCAGAGACGCCAAACAAGTGCCCATAAGGTATAGGAGCGGGGCCACCGGAACGGATTGCAGCTGAAAACGAATCCCATTCTGCGCGATGCCCTTTATCCTGGCGCAGCGCTGAGCGGGTCACTTGCCGTTTTCCTTGATGAACCAACTCAAGAGTGCGGAAGTCATCCAGTAAGGCGACCCTGCCGCCTGTAAAGACTTCCACCCGTTCCTTTGGATACGCTTTATCTCCATTAGCCAGATAATTTACTGTACCCAGTGAGCCATCCGCGAAAGCTAATACCATTACAACGTTATCTTCCCTATACCGACCGTCATCTGGGAGACCTTGCGCCTGGACTGAGATGGGTGGTGAACCTACCAGGAAAGTCAGAAAATCGATAAAGTGACAGCCTTCACCGATGATGCGACCACCTCCCTGGATGGGATCATGAACCCAATGCGTGAGGGGGATATTGCCGGCATTGATGTTATAGTGTGCCACCAAAGGTTCCTGGCGCATTTTAATGAAATCATAAAGTTTACGTGCCAATGGGGCGAACCGGCGGTTGAAACCGACCATCAGCAGTGGAGGATTCTCAAGGGAGAGGAGCTGGTCCCGGATCTGGATTAGTTGTTCGCGGGTTGTTGCCAATGGTTTTTCACAGAAGACATGCTTGCCGGCCTGCAATGCCCGGATTATTTGTTCGGCATGCAAGTGGTGGCGGGTGAGAATGCTTATGGTATTCACCTGAGGGTCTTTAAGGATTTCATTTTCGTCGGCAGCGGTATATTTAAAACCATACTTTTTTGAAGCATACTGTGCATGAAGACCGGAACCTGATGTGATAGCAACCAAATCTACAGATGGTATTTTTTTCAGGACTGGCAGCATGACAGCATTGCCGAAATTGCCTGCACCTATCACCCCCAGACGAACGGAATTTACCCCGGTGATGGGTAGGCCTGCTTTTTTAACGGGCTCTTTTGTTGTCTGTAACTTATGCACACTTGAGCTCGGTTCAGGATATGTCAGCAATACACCCAGAAAGGGCTGGTTTGTCTTACCTGTGATCAACTCGTACGCTTCAGGTGCGTTTTCAATTGGGAAGCGGTGGGTGATAAGTGGCTTTACATCCAGGTTCTTTTCCGCCATAAGTTCCACGAAGGCCTGCAAGTTGCGTCCTTCCGACCAGCGGACATAACCTATGGGATAATCCTGACCGCCCTCTTCATAAGCAGGGTCGTAACGCCCTGGTCCATATGAGCGAGAATTGATGAACGACAGCTCTTTTTGGTAATATATCCTGCGCGGGATGGTAAGCCCGACTGCTCCGATGGCGACCACATGTCCCCGATCACGTGCGATTTCTCCTGCGAGCTCTACCGGGTCGGAGGAGGTGGTATCTGCACAGATAAGAACATGGTCAAATCCCCTCCCATGGGTAAAGGATAGGGCAGATTCCACGGCTTGTTGCCGTAGGACAGCATTTGCACCCATCTGCTGCGCCAAGGCTACCCTGGTCAGATCGAGATCAACCCCAAAGACCTGGCAGCCAGCTGCCCTGGCGATTCCAATTGCTAACAAACCCAATAAGCCAAGACCAATCACCCCCACAGTTTCGCCAAGCTGAGGCTGTGAAAGACGAAAACCATGCAAAGCAATGGCGCCCAAAGTGGTAAAGGCTGCGGAATCAAAATCAACTATATTGGGTAGGGATGCCAGCAGATTATTAGGTACGAGGGCAAATTCAGCATGGACGGCATAACCGCCTCCTGCGCAAGCTACCCTGTCTCCAACCTTGAACCCTTGCATTCCTTCGCCAATCGCCTCGATCACCCCAGATGATGAATAGCCTAATGGCATGGGTTGGTCCAGGCGATTAAAGGCGGCTTCGACAGTGGATAGAACACCCTCTCGATGAGCCTTATCCACCAGCTGACGCACTAAATCTGGCCTCGATAGCGCTTTTCCCACCAGGGATTTGCTGGCAAATTCGACCAGCATACGTTCTGTCCCTGCAGAGACAAGCGATGCTCGGGTGTGAACCAACGCCATTCCAGCTTGGACCTGTGGGATGGGCACTTCGACGACTTCAGTGACACCGTTGTGGATATTCTGTAAAAGCTGTTTCATTCAATTCCTTACCTGGATTGCATGTAAAATTGGATGCCAAAGGAGATTATAGCGCGGATTTCACTGGCATGTAATTATTTTTTAAGAGGAAAATGTCAGACATATTTATAAATGGGTTAGTGCTATGACAGACCATCCATATAAGAAATTCGCCCAGGTATTGGAGATCATTCCACGAGTGTACAACCTGGAGACCGGGTAGCCATTGAAACAACTACCAATGCCGCTTCCATGGTGAGTGAAATCTATGTACTGGTCTTACTGCGAGGTGGTTATCCGCAGGTGCTCCTCAATCTCCCTGAGCAAGAAAAGTTGTTATTCAAATATGCAAAAGATGACCAGCTGACTAATACACCTGCATTTCAGAAATTGGTGACAGAACAATTTGAGGTATACATACGGGTGCGTGCAGAAATTGATCCTCGGGCTTTATCTGGGATATCCCCACAAAAACAGTCGCTACGGCAAAAAGGTATGGTGCCAGTGCGGAATATGATGCTGCAACGCAGTGCCACCGATTCATTATACGGGGTACTGACCCAAATTCCAACCGAAGGTTTTGCCCAAGAAGCGGGGATGAGCATGGAGGAATCTGCTGATTTCGTTTTTTCTGCCTGCCATGCAGATGAGAACAACCGAGACCCGGTGGCACATTGGGAGAATATCCGCAAGCAGCAAATCCGAATGATTGAAAGCATACAAGGTCATGATAAATTAAAGCTTTTGGAACCGAATGTTGATCTGACCTTGTCGATCAAGGGTCGCAAATTCAACAATTCATTTGGCAGGCACAATATGCCGGATGGTGAAATTTATACCGGTCCAGTAGAGGAATCTGTGAATGGCTGGGTGAAATTTACATATCCAGCAATCTATCAGCGTCAGGTGGTGGAGGGGGTCGAGTTAACGTTTGAAAACGGGCGGGTAATTGATGTAAAGGCAGCTGTCGGTGAGATATTTCTGCTTACCATGATTGACTCTGATGAGGGTTCACATTATCTTGGCGAATTTGCGATCGGGACAAATTATGAGATCAACTGATTCACAAGCAATATTTTATTTGATGAAGAACTAGGTGGAACATTCCACCTTGCATTAGGTGCAGGGTATCCTGAGACAGGCAGCCGTAATACCAGCACCATCCATTGGGATATGATCTGGTACTTGCGCAGGGATGCTGAGATACAGGTGGATGGAAGCGTGGTCTATCGTGAGGGGAAGTTCATCTAATCGTTTGATTCAATACATGGAATCTGAAAAGAACAGCCGAGAGGTAACGAACAACAAAAGCAAACGCCAGCTACCCATACTTCAGTAATGGGTGGATACAATAAATCTACGGGATTAAATCAATCTTCATACACTATCTAACTCAGGGATTAGTCTGCACTGACTTGAGTAAATCCAGGGTGGCTTGAATTATCTGAGCTTGTTGATCCTGGCGACTGATCGTGGCTGGATTGTCTCCAGGTTGGTCTCCGTACCAACCGAACTGGCCATGGTTTCCGCCATCAATTGGTACCCAGGTGGTATTTGCGGGTAGCAATTCATGTGAGGCATCGATTTTATCTTTGGTGGCTAATCCATCTTGTGTGCCGTAGATGGATGCGACCTTGAGGTTGCTGTCCGACAGATTATTGCTATTAGCTGGATAAGATGCCCACAAAACCAGACCATTGATTTGATCTCGATTTTTGTCAGCGTAAAGAGCTGCCATTGAGCCACCCAGGGAATGCCCACCTATGACCCAGTGTTGGATATCAGGATATGCTTGAATGACTGATGCAGCCCGATTCGCCCCAAAAACTGCCAGGTTAAGTGGCATTGGGACGATCACGACCAGATATCCTTGAGCGGCAATTGAGTGAGCAATAGGCGCATAGGCTCGCGGATCCACACGACCACCTGGATAAATGATCAGTCCCGTGGTAGGAATTTGATCCGTGGGTTGGAAGACAAGCCATGGTTCAGTTGTGACTGTTACTTGAGAATCGGTCTGCATTGCTGCCAATGCTTCTGGCATCGGTTTTGGGATTATCAACCCCCAGGTTAAGAATCCGATTACCACAACAAGCAAGATTCCAACGATAAGTACCCACCAATGTTTTTTCAACCAGCGCATTCTTCCACCTCCCCAAGTATATTTATAATCAATAATCCAATCAGCATACGCTCATTTTACCTTAGATGATCTGGTTATAAAGCGTCCACATCTGGCAATATAATCCTTGTTTGGATAAAAGGGCTTCGTGAGAACCACTTTCGATGAGTTGACCGTCTTTGAGTACCAGGATTTCATCCATTGCCTCAAGACCCACAAAGCGCTGTGTGATGGTGATCGAACTACGCCCAAGGCTCAATTTCTTAATTGAATTCAACACTTCTACCTCAGTGGCAGGATCCAGGTTGGAGGACGGCTCATCAAGAATGAGCAGGGGAGCATCCTTAAGCAGAGCCCTGGCAATTGCCAACCGCTGGCGTTCTCCAGCGCTGAGGTGTAGACCATGTTCACCAACCCAAGTATCATATCTATCGGGAAAGGTTTGGATCGCGTCATGCAGGTGGGCAGCCTGTGCAGCATGGATAATTTCATCTTCAGATGCTTCAGGTCGAGCGATAAGCAGGTTTTGTTTTATGGTTGTGCTGAAAAGATAAGTGCTTTGAGGTATTACAGCAATACGTCTCCGGATAGCCTCCTGCCTGTACTGGTGCAACTCGTTACCGCTTAGCTGGACAGAGCCATGTTGATATTCCCAAAATCGCTGCAGCAGATTTATCAAAGTTGTCTTGCCTGCACCACTTGGTCCGACGATAGCAATATGCTTGCCCTGGGGTAGGGAAAATGAGATGTTTTCCAACCCGAAATCAGAATTTGCTCTAGACAGTCCTTTACTCACCTGTGTGGGATATTGAAATGAAAGCTCCTTAACGGACAGATGATTATCTTCCGGGAGCAGTAATGGTTCAATAGGGTCATTAACGATTGGTGTAGCGTCCACCAGCTCGTATAGCCGGCGCCCAACCGCCCGATTGGCTTCGAGATTTTGGGCGGCTACTGGCAGGGGTTGCACGGCTTCAAAACTCATCAAAGCTCCCAATGCCAACACGCCCAACAATACCCCAGCAAGTTGCCCTTGTGAAACGCTTTGGATTGCGTAGATTAATATTGTGAGCATACATAGATTAGTTAATAAACCACCAACCGCAGATTGCACGGCAGATATTCCTGCCATGCGAGATTGTAGTCCGGAGAAACGCTTTCCTGCCAGATCTACCCGATGGATTTGGGCTTCAGCGTGACTGCAAGTCAAGAGGTCTGGTAGTCCCTGGATTCCATCGATGATTTCCTTGCTCAGATGAGCGCGTGCCTGGATCAACTGCGGTCCCAGCCGGTGCGACAGAAACGAGATTAACACTGGCAACCCGAGCCCGGCTAAGACTAAAAAGGTGATTAATACCCGGGTAAATTCAGATCCAAACGCGCTAAAGAAAACGCCCATAACGATAGCAACCAATATAGCCACCAGAGGAGGAGCGATTGCTCGAACGTAAAAGCCTTCCAATGTACCGATATCACCAATCACACGGCTAAGCAAGTCACCGCTATGGTATTGCATTAAACGAGCAGGTGCAAGTGGTTCCAATGCCTCGTAGAACCAAACCCGCCAGCGGGCCAGAAGGCGGAAGGTCACATCATGGGAAACCAACCTTTCAAGATAACGAAATACGCCGCGCGATAATCCAAAAAAGCGCACTCCCACAATTGCCACCTGCAATTCAGCTATGGATGGGTGTAGGGCTGCAGCTGAGATTATATAGGCTGCGGTAGCCATCAAACCAATGCCACTGGCGATTGTTGCAAAACCCAAGAATATTGATAAGAGGATACGACCAGTGAATGGGGAGAGAAGCATAATCAACCGGAGCTCGACAGGTTTAGCGCGGGTTTTCTTGAGATCCAATTGTTCATGTTCCCCTTGCAAACCAGGATCTCCGGTCTGAGTATAAACGGTTGATGGTTGTAAAATGCTCTGCGACCCTACCTGCAATGAACTGATTGTATGGGTAATCTCATGGGTCTGCACCACCATACCGCGGCTTAGTCTGATCACCTGATCAGCCATGTCGAGCGTTGATTGGTGATGCGCGATCACCAATACCGTTCGACTCTGGCTAAGTAGCGCAAATGATTCCTGCAACAAGGCATCATTTTCGGGATCCAGATGGGAGGTGGCTTCATCGAGGATAAGGAACGGCGCATCTTTGAGAAATGCACGTGCCAGTGCAACCCGTTGTGCCTGACCTGAACTCAACCTGGTACCACGCTCACCGATCATAGTGGCATACCCTTGAGGTAATTGATCAATAAATTCATCTGCATGCGCCAAGCGAGCCGCATGCAGAATATCTGCCTCGGTTGCTTCAGGGTGCGATATCTTGATATTGGCGGCAATAGTGTCATTGAATAAATATGGGTTTTGAGGTACCCATGCCAGGCTATCCCGCCATTGCTGGGCTGGAATTTCAGATAGACTTACCCCATTCACAAAGATATTCCCACTTTTTGGATGGAGAAAACGCAATAAAAGCCAGGTAAGTGTGGTTTTTCCTGCCCCGCTCTCTCCCACCAAGGCAGTCAGTTTTCCGGCAGGGATTTCGAAGGTTACTCCCTGAAGTGCTGGGCGATTATCGGAATATACATAACTCAAATCCTTGAAAGCTATCGAAGGAAGTGGATTGTCCTTAGGTGAAGGAAGGATCATGGGGCTGGAGATAGAGGCATCTTTCGTAACCGGAAGGTCAAGTATCCCAAATATGCGTTTGCTGGCTTCGATACCTCCCATGGAGGCATGAAAACGAGTACCTAATAAACGCAGTGGCTGATAGAACTCGGGCGCAAGCAAGAGCACAAAGAAAGCCTGTTCGAATGACACCTTCCCGTAGAGCAGTCGGATCCCTATCTCTACGGCAACTACTGCCGTACTGAGGGTGGCTATTAGTTCTAGTACCAGGGCTGAAAGGAAGGTGACCTTGAGTACTCCCATGGTGGATTGGCGGTACTGTTCGCTAACTTTTTTAATTACTTGCACCTGGTCCTTACTGCGCCCAAATGACTTTAATGTGGTCAGTCCTTGAAGCACATCCAGAAAATAGGCACTCATGCGGCTTAATCCTGTCCATTGTTTACTAGTGAGGGAATCCGCTGCACTGCCTATCAGGTACATGAATAGGGGAAGTAAAGGCGCAGTGACCAATAAGATTATTCCAGAAAGGGGATCCGTTGGAAACACGAAAACCAATATGCTAAGTGGGATCAAGGCAGAAAGTGCTATTTGAGGCAAGTACTGGCTGTAGTAGGATTCAAGTGCGTCAATCCCTTCGGTGGCGACATTGATCAGCTCTCCAGTTCTGACCTCAGATTCTCCGGCTTCACTTCTGAGATACGCTGGACCGATATTCGTAATATGGGCATAAAGCCGCTGGCGCAAGTTTTGTTTAATGCGCCGTGCACCTGTGATAGAAAACCAATCCCCACTCCATCCTAAACCAGCCCGAAGCAGCATGATACTGAGTATGGTTATTAGGATCCTGGATACCGCTTCGAGATCTTTACCTTGCAGGAAGACCTGACCAATCAGCATGCTGATCCCACGGGCTTGGAAGATACTTAAAATTCCCGCCATCAGACCCAAACAGATGGATAGGATGAATGAAATTTGTGATTGCCTGGCTTCCCTGATTAGACGTGGATTTAGTTTCATATGGGTAAATAATCAGCAGTCAGCGTTATTTCGTGAAAGGCTGTTCAGGAAAAAAGCTGACCGCTATGACTTGCTTTAAACTCTAATATGTCAGCTGCTTAGGTTCAGTAGAGACGCGTTTACGAAAGACCCAATACGACCATCCCTGGTAGATCAAAACAATTGGTAGGAATATCAGGGCGATTATCGTCATTAATTTAAGCGTATAGGGGGAGGAGGCCGCGTTTTGAATAGTCAGGCTCCATTCAGGATTTAAACTGGAAACCATCACCCTCGGGTAGAGCAATATGAAAATTGTGAACATGAAGAAAGCAACCGTCAGACAGTTCATGATAAATACACGCCCAAATTGTCCTTTACGCAGGAAATATCCAGCAGCCAAAATCGATGAAATTGTAATCAGCGGAATAATAACCATAAGGAAATTAATTCTTTCCAAAATATCTGTGATTATGAAGGATGTTACAAGGAAAATTACTATCAACAAGACCACCAATAACCAGAGCCAACGGACAAGTTCTTTTGCTTTTTGTTCAACTTCACCTGAAGTTTTAATGCTCAAAAAAGTTGCTCCGTGCAGGGTGAATAGAATAGTCACTGCCAGGGCAGCTAGTAATGCATATGGGTTCAACAAGTAAAAGAATCCCCCAACATATTGCATATTTGCATCGATAGGGACTCCGCGCAATATATTGGCAAAAGCGATGGGGAACAGGATGGTGGGTAGGAGGCTACCGATAAAAATACACCAATCCCAAAGGTTACGCCATTTCGGATTATCTCCTTTGCTTCGAAATTCAAATGCTACGCCTCGAATAATTAATCCGATGAGCACCAGAAAAAACGGCAGGTAAAAACCACTAAATAAAGTGGCATACCAGTTTGGAAAGGCTGCAAAGGTTGCACCTGCTGCAACGATCAACCAGACCTCATTTGCATCCCAATGTGGTCCAATTGAATTGATAATGGTTCGTCGTTGCAAGTCATTTTTACCCAGGAACGGCAGCACAATCCCGACTCCAAAATCGAAACCTTCCAAGACGAAGAAACCTGTGTATAGGATTGCAATGAAAATGAACCAGAGTGTGTTAAGGGTCATAATAATGCCTCCTATTGCGGTTCGGGTGGATTAACCAGGGATGGTGCGATATCTGCAGGTGCCTCTACTGCAAGCAGAGGACCTGCCTTTGCATATTTTAACATCAGGTACAAGGTTGCGGTGATAAGGCCCCCATAGATCAGGATGAAACCAATCAGACTTACAGCGAGCATGCCACTGGACACCACCTGCGAAACACCATCTTCCATCTTGAGTAACTCATAGACAACCCATGGATATCTACCTACTTCGGTAAGAATCCAACCCGTAGTATTCGCTAGATATGGTAAGGCAATCGTCCACGGCAGTAATTTAAGGAACCATGGTACCTTCTTGTATAGGTTTCTCAGGTCAACGAAAAGGGCAAATAGGCTTATCAAGATCATAATTAAACCAGCCCCCACCATGATACGAAAACTCCAATACAAAACAACCGGTGGTGGGACATAATCTCCAGGACCATATTGCTGCTCATATTGTTTCTGAAGCTGATAAATCCCTTGAACTTCACCTGTGAAACGGTTGAATTCCATAAAACTAAGCCCACCTGGCATACGTAGGTCTAGGATCATGTCGTCTGTAAATGGATTTTTAATCGTGATGATGGATAATGAGGCTGGATTTTCAGTATTGAATAAGGCTTCAAGAGAAGCCAGTTTCATTGGTTGAGTTTCAGCCAATTCCTGACCCTGGGTGTGACCAGAAACTCCAATCGCTATCGTTCCAATCACGCCAATAATTGCCGCCATACGAAACGAAATATTAAATATGTCCGTCTCGTTATGACGTAACAGGTGATATGCGCTTATCCCAAGCATAAAAAAGGCAACCGTTACCAGCCCGGCGCTTATCACGTGTGGGTAATGGCTAAATATTGGAGTATTAAAGATAACCTGAGAAAAATCGGTTAATACTGCCCTTCCGTCTACAATGGTATACCCGACTGGGTGCTGCATGAATGCATTCGCGATCAGTATCCACAGGGCGGAAATGGTTGACCCGATCGCGACAAGCCAGATTGTTGCAGCATGCAACCCCTTGGAAAGCTTATCCCAGCCAAAGATCCATATACCTAAAAATGTGGATTCAAGGAAAAATGCGGTCAGTCCTTCTAGTGCTAATGGAACTCCAAATATATCCCCCACAAAGCGGGAATATTCAGACCAAGACATTCCAAATTGAAACTCCTGAACGATGCCTGTTACCACACCAATCGCAAAATTGATCAGGAATAACTTACCCCAGAACTTGGTCAGCCGCTTATATTTTTCTTTTCCGGTGATGACGTATATTGTTTCGAATATTGCTACTACAAAGGACAGCCCCAACGTCAAGGGGACA
>Ga0315273_10001554_pt1 | contig 26325 bp, 29 predicted proteins | sample YL17G02_0_MG_FD_205753 | JGI IMG/M metagenome (GOLD analysis project Ga0315273, IMG submission 205753) | Sediment microbial communities from Yellowstone Lake, YNP, Wyoming, USA - YL17G02_0 | ecosystem: Environmental > Aquatic > Freshwater > Lake > Sediment | place: USA: Wyoming | collected... | reverse complement strand
CTTACCTGGGACGAGTGGGGCGGGTTCTATGATCACGTGAAGCCTCCGACGGTCGACCGCTTCGGAGTGGGGTTCCGAGTCCCGCTGATCGTGCTGTCTCCCTATGCGAAGGAAGGCTACATCGACGACCACCAAGGCGAGTTCGACTCGGTACTCAAGTTCATCGAACTCAACTGGGACCTGCCGTCGATGACCCAAAGGGACAAGACCGCCAGTTCTCTGGCCTACAACTTCGACTTCAGCCAATCCCCGCGACCACCGGATCCAAGGCCTCAAAGAACCGATTGCGTCGGCTCGCCGTGGCACCCTCAGCCCTCTCGTCCCCCGGGGTATGCAGGCCCTCAAGCGGAACCGAGTTCCTAGGGATCCGAACCGCTTGGGGGTTGGTACAGGGCTCGATCACACGACCATCAGCAGTTCGAATACTGGCCGGAGATGGCCTGGAGAGCCCTAAACCGGCAAACTCGAAAGTTGTTTCAGCAGGTCGGAGGCGGTTCGAACTGCATCCCACCAAGCCAAGCCCAGCGAACTCAGGGGTCGGCGGTAGAGTTCGAACCCGTAACAGTGGTCGACTCATAGCCTTCTAGCCACCGCCGGGAGGGTGCGATAGGTATCGCCAGCGAGGCGTGACCGGCGAGGTCCTCGGAACTGTCGGAATTCGGGCGTCGTCACGCGCGGTACCCGAAATGATTCTGCGAGCGGACTACTCCGCCGCGCCCTTACCCTTCGCGCCCGGACGCCGGGTCGCTACATTCCATCTCCAGGGTGACGTGCTGCACCCCGTAGCGATCGGCGAGCATCGCCTTCAATTGCTCGCCGATGCGCTGGGCCTCACGCATCGACGGCTCCCCGGCGAGAACGACGTGGGCCGACAGTGCCGGAACGTCCGAGGCCAGATTCCAGAGGTGAAGATGATGGACGCCTTGCACGGCTTCCTCCGCCGTGATGGCTCTGTCGACCTCTTCAGGATCGATCCCCTTCGGCGCTCCCTCCATCAAGACGTGCGTGGTCTCCCTGAGTAGTCCCCAGGCCGACCAGATCACCAGCACGGAGATCACCAGCGCCATCGCGGGGTCGGCTCGGTAGAGACCCCAGCCCAGGATCAAGATCCCCGCGACGATAGTGCCTAAGGATCCGATGGCATCCGTGGCGAGATGCAGGAAGGCGCCCCGCATGTTCAGGCTGCTTCCCGAGGCACGATGGACGATCACGGAACTGCCGAGGTTCACCACCAGGCCGACGGCGGCCACTGCGATCAGGCCTCTACCGTCGACGGGAGCCGGGTCGAGAAGGCGGCCTACCGCTTCCAAGGACACCCAGACGGCTGCACCGATCATCAGCAACCCACTTATCTGGGCCGCCAAGACCTCAGCCCTCTCGAAACCGAAGGTATGCAAGACCGTCGCCGGGCGCACGGCCAGGTGCAAGCCGGCGATCGCCACCGCCAGCCCGGCCACGTCGGCAACCAGGTGACCGGCATCGGCTAGTAGTGCGAGTGATCCGAAGGCGATGCCGGCGATCACCTCCACCACCATGAGCAAGGCGTTGGCGACGAGGGCGACCCAGAGGGCCCGCAGTTGACCCGGATGGCGATCAGCCTGGATGTGTTCGTAGGCGTGCTCCGTCACGACCTCACCCGCTCGCTCCCGGTTCACCCATGCGTGCGGTCGGCGGTTCTGTGTTTGCGCCGCCTCTTCCGTCCTCAGTCTCCATACGTGTCCACCGAGATGCGGCCCGGATCCAGGCTCTTCACCTTGAGGGCTCGCACCACCCGATCGACGGTCTTGCGAGGTCCCGCAACATAGGCGTCCCTGCCGAGCAGGGGTAGCGCGCTTCGCTCGATCGCGTCGTACACCGTCCCCACCTCAAGGTCGACGCCCGCGGGCGCGTGGAAATCACTCCCCACGTTCCGGGCGGTCAGGATCGCGGTGAAGCGAGCACCGCCACTGGCCCACAACGACAGGGCTTCCATCGCGTAGAAATCATCGGTGTCGGTGACGCCCCAGAACAGCGCGATGTCGCGGTCCGCTGTGAGCAGTAGCTGTTGCTCGATCATGGCCTTGATGGGCGCGAACCCAGTACCTCGGGCCACGAACAGCAACGGAACGTCGACCGGGGAAGATACTCGGAACGCTCCGAGCGGGCCCCGAGCGCGCAGAACGTCGCCCTCACGCATACGCTCGAACGCGTACTCGGAGAAGCGACCCTCGGGGACCCGGCGCAGGTGAACCTCCAGCGAACCGTCGTCACGAGGCGCCCCACCGATCGAGTACGCGCGCGACAGGTAGTCGCTGTCGGGAACCCACAGTTCCACGTACTGACCCGGGGTGAACTGGCAGAGCGCGTCCTCCTCGTCGCTCACGGGTCGAAGTACGACCACCATGTTCCTGCCGCCGACGCGCTGGATACCCGCCACTACGAGCTGCACGATGCGATCCGGGGACGGGCGGTGCCGACGGATCTCCAGCACGTCCCTCCGCGTCAGCAGATCGTCCTCGATGACCTGGTGCACGGCCGGTTCCGCCTGCAGATCCATGATCTCCTCGAGCGACGGGAATCCGATGGCGCCCGTCGGACACGTGTTGGCACAGGTCATGCACCCGACCATGCAGTTGAGGGGATCGACGACGACGGCCTTCTTCGCCTCGAAGTCGAATCGATACACCGAACGCCCGCATCCGGTGACGCAGGTCCCACATCCGATGCAGGCGTCCTCGTCGACGATCGGGTTCCAGCTGATCTCCTCGCGAGGGATACTCCTCCACGGCTTCGCTAACTTCGCATCAGGCATCGCCGACCTCCCTCGGGTTGAAGGCGCGGGTACCGTCCGACCGGTCGGGGGCGGCGAACGGGGTGTACTCCCTTCTCTCGGAAGGAGATGACTCGTCGCTTCCCCCTGGACGATCGGTAACCAGCCCAAGATGGGCCCGCTTGGCGCGCGAGCGCGGTACCGCCTTCTCGGACAGAGAAGCGAGGCTGTCAACGAGCCGGGCGAGATGGGTACCTGGGAAGCCGACGACGGTCTCGCCGGGCTCCAGGTCGGTCGCCTCTCGGCAGCCATAGCAGCCCATAGTGAAGTTGAGGCGCTCTTCGACATACGGGATGATGGTGGCATCGACGCAGGCCGCTTGCAGGACGGCAGTGCTGCCCAGCAGGCGTTCCCCGCCACGCAAGTTCACTTCGGCGAGTAGCAGCCACATGAGCTGCTCGGGCGGACCCTCGACCACGACGACGTCCGGCAAGGCCGGCGCTTCAGCCAGCGGACAGAGGGCCAGGTGCGCCACCGTCCCCGGCTCGAGGCAGGTCATGCCAGCGAACATCCGTGCGCCGCTCGACGGCTCGGCAACGATGCCGAAGCCGACAAGTGCCTTGCCCGTCTGCAAGCCCTCGGGCAGCGGCTTGAAGCCGAAGGCGCGGGTCGCCGCCGGGCAGGCAAGATCGTCGGCCTCAAGGATGACCCGTTCGCCACCGCGCGCCTTCATTAGGGCCTGGCAGTACCGATGACGCTTGACCGCCATCCACCCCGCGAACGGGGCCATGTCGGCGTCGGGGGCGAGGAGGAACACGGCGATGGGCGCACTCGAGAGCCCCATGGCTTCTGCCATGTCGTCGGCGAGGACGCGCATGTCGGGCGACCTGCTAGACATCATCCCGCCCTCCATCGACATCTCGACCTCCTCCTTCACCACACCTCATCCCTTGCCGTATCCGGAACAAGGGATGCATACGGGTTGTCCGTCCTTCGTGCGGACGTATCGGTCGAACACGTACTCGCCGCATGAGCTGCATTTCGTCTTGTTGAACGAACCCTTGACAGGCTCGAATGAGAAGTCGGGCTTCGGCTCGACCTTGAACATGGCCTCGTCCGACTGCCCGTACATCCACTGGGTGACCTCGTCCACGATCGCGGCCGGGATCTGCGACGGCTCAACCCCCCGCTTGCGGTAGGCGAAGAACTCGAAGGCCCCCATCTCGTCGATGAAGTCGGGCCGGAGCACGAAACGCACCCCACCTTTGGACGGGTGGTAGAAGGTGGCCGCGAGCTTGCCGTAGAAGGTCTTTGCCATCAGCACCTTGCCGTATGTGGCGCCGGTGGCTACCTGCATCCCATCCATCATGCAGGTCTGAGGATGGCCTTCGCCGAGTTCGGGGAAGATGAAGAAGCTGTGGTCCTGCTCGCGTTCAACGCCCAGGTGGGCGAGTGCCTCCATGCCCATTCGGTAACCGATCGGCATGAACGGACACCGGTGTCCGTGGAACTCGAACGCCCATTCGGGCGGGATGTGCTGCGTTTCCATGTTGAACCTCCTTCTACTTGGTGACGAGATCGAAGATCATCTTCAGGGCGATGAGCCAGAGCAGCACGCCGATGATCCGCTTGAGTTGAACCGATGAGAGCTTCGTCTTCATGAAGTGGGCACCGACGAGAGACCCACCCGCCGCTGCCGTTGCCGTAACGCCGATGAACGCTGGATCGAGGCCACCCATCGATGCATGGCCGAGGAACCCGGAGAGCGAAGCGAAGACGACGACCACGGCCGTCGTTCCCGCCGCCACCTTGGCGTCGAGCCCGAGCCAGTTGAACACCGGCAGGATGAAGTTGCCGCCGCCGACCCCGAGCAGTCCGCCGAGGTAGCCCGCAACACCACCCACGCCAGCACCCACGCCCGCTTCTACCGCCCCGGACATCTCGTGAGCGCGTGGCTTGGGCTTGAAGAACAGCATCATGGCTCCGGCGAACACGAGGAAGGCAGCGAAGAGCGCAAGCAGGACGCTCGTGTCTACGTACGGCGTCGCTCGAGCTCCCAGAGGCGCGAGAGCCACCGCGGTAACCGCCACGGGAAGGCCGACTCGCCAATCGATCAGATCGGCCCGCCAGTAGGTGAAGGCCGCGAAGGAGAGGCTCACCGCGTTGAGCAGGAGTGCGGTCGATGTGGCTTCGGGCAGCGGCACCCCGAGATAGAAGAAGAAGGGGACGAACAGGAACGCGGCGCCCAGACCGGCCATAGACAACACGCCCGAGAAGACGAAGACCACGACCGAACTGACGAGGTAAAGGGTCACCGCTCAACACCTCCGCCCTTCGCCGCGCCAACCGGCCAGACGAACTCCCTCGTCCTCGATGCGCGCTGGTGGCGAGTTCACGTCTCCTTGCCTACCTCGTCTTCGATGCGGGAGAGCATGGTGGGGTCGGTCTCCGGGGCAACGTTCCCGATCGAGGTCTGTACCCGCCTGCCGTTCGCAAGTGCCGCAGCGACGGTGGCACCGCCGAGGCCGAGACCTACCAGCGGAACCAGCCACGCCAGGAGGTTGAAGCCCGACTTGGTGGGAGCAGCCAGCACCCCTTCGCCGAAGTCCGCAGCGAACCGATCCAGCACCTGCGGCGGAGTCATCCCTTGCGCCAGATAGGTCGCTGCCTGGAGTTTCATCTTCGCGGCGATGGGACAAGCGTCGGTGAGTTCACCCACGTAGACGGTCTTGCCGCAACCACCCTCACACATGATGCTGTCGGTGACCTCCTTGAGGTCCCCTTGATCCACGCTGGCAAGCACTCCGCTCGTTGTTGGAGCGCGGCTTCCCGATGCCCGTTCGCTGCAGCTTGCCGACCCCGGGCTCAGTACCGGCAAGGCGATCGCGCCACCGGTCACCGCGATCCCACGGATCAGGAAAGCGCGCCGCGATAAGGGTGCTCGCGGATGGACGAAGCGGTCTGGTCCCTGCTTCCACTGTGCTCTCATCACGACACCTCCACCGATCAGCCGGTCGGAGCCAGGATCTCGCGCAACCTGGTGGCGTTGGGAACCTGCCCCGCCAACACCAACTCGTCGTCGATGACGAGGGCTGGTGTGGCCAGGATCCCGCGTGCGACGATCTCGGAGATGTCCTCGACCTTCTGTACGTCGGCATCCAACCCAAGGTCGGCCACGGCCTGAAGCGTCCCCTCATACAGTTGCTTGCACCTAGCACACCCGGTGCCCAGGATGCGGATCTGTGTCGTCATGGTGCTTGCTCCTTCCTAGAGGATGGCGTTGAAGAGGTAGCCAACGATGAGGATGCCGACAGCGACAACGGCGATGAATGCGGCGATCAGCGGAGGCTTCAGCACGCGGCGGAGCAGGATCATCTCCGGCAGCGACAGCGCGACCACCGACATCATGAAAGCGAGCAGGGTGCCCATCGGTATGCCCTGCTCGTGCAGTGCTTCGACCAGCGGCAGGACGCCGGCGGCGTTGGAGTACAGCGGGATGCCGATCAGCACTGCGAAGGGAACCGCCAGCGGGTTGCCCGGCCCGGCGAAGCGCTCGAACAGTGCCTGGGGTGCCCAGCCGTGGATCAGCGCGCCGAGCGCGATGCCAACCAGCAGGTAGGGCAGAACCTTGCGCACGATCTTGATGACCTCAGCACGTCCCATCTCGATGCGTTCCGAAGGGGTCTGGCGCTCACCCTCAGCCGCGAGGGATCCGGCGGTGGCTTCCAAGACGAACGGCTCGACCCAGCGTTCGGGGCGAAGGCGGCCAAGGACGACGCCGGAGACGACGGCGATCGTCAGGCCGGCCACGACATAGAGCACGGCGACCTGCCATCCGAACAACCCCCCCAGCAGTGCCAGCGCAACCTCGTTCACCAATGGGCTCGCGATCAGAAACGTGAGGGTCACCCCCATGGGCACCCCTGCAGCAACGAACCCGACGAATACCGGGACCGCGCTACACGAACAGAACGGTGTCGCTACCCCGAGGCCGGCCGCGGCCACGTAGCCGAGCGCGGTTCGTTTCCCACCCAGTACCTTGCGTGTGTGCTCGATGCTGACGAAGGAACGAAGAACGGTTACGACGAAGATGATGCCCGACAGGAGCAACAGGATCTTGACCGTGTCATAGAAGAAGAAGTGCAGGGTCTCCCCCAGCCGGGAATCGGCATCCAGCCCGAGAACCGAGAACAACAACCAGTTCCAGAACGCACCGTTGATGCGGTAGAGGAAGATCCAGGCGAGTACTCCACCGACGACCTGGGCGGGCAGTCTTATGGCGCCCTTCATGATCCGGCGTTCCAACGTCGGGATGCTCATCGAGCCGCCTCCTCGAGCACCGGCATCAATGACGCAACGGTCACCTGGAGGTTGTGGATAGCACCTGGTTCGATGCGGTACTCGATGCGACGGCCCGAACGCTCACCGCTGATCAGGCCGGCCTCGCGCAGGATGCGCAGGTGATAGGAGAGCAGGTTCTGGGGCATCCCCAGGACCGGGGTCAACTCACACACACAAGTGGTCCCGCCGCGAAGGGCCTCGATGATGGCCAGTCGAGCGGGGTCACCAAGGGCGCTGAAGGTGGCAGCCCTCACAGACAAGTCATCAGGATTTCTTGATGGGTTCATACTCGAAGTGTCTCACCCTGGGACCCCCGCACGGGACCGAAAGTCCCGATGGCGGGGTGACCTCTTCTCAGCCCGAGGGAAACGCGGCCATCTAGATCCGGGAGGCCCGCCAGGTTGCGACAAGGGATAGCAAGGCCCTCGGCTTCGGAGGTCTTTGGGCCCAGGCTCAGGCGCCGGCTCGGACGGGGCGGGGCCATGTGAATCGATCACGGGCCCACAGGGCCACGTTGACCAGACCGATCAGCACCGGCACTTCAACCAGCGGTCCGATCACCGCGGCGAAGGCAACCCCTGATCCGATGCCGAACACAGCCACGCTCACGGCGATGGCAAGCTCGAAGTTGTTGCTGGCCGCGGTGAACGAGAGGGTCGCTGTCTTTGAGTAGTCGGCACCGACCTTGCGACCCATGAAGAAGCTCACGAAGAACATGATCACGAAGTAGAGAAGAAGAGGGATCGCGATACGCACCACATCGAGCGGCAACCGTACTATGAGGTCACCCTTGAGGCTGAACATGACGAGGATCGTGAACAACAGAGCGACGAGCGTAAGCGGGCTGATACGAGGGATGAACTCCTGCTCGTACCACTCGCGGCCCTTGTACTTGAGCCCCAGGTAGCGGGTGAGCATGCCCGCCACGAACGGGATGCCGAGGTAGATCCCCACGCTCTTGGCGATCTCGCCGATGGATACATCGACCGCGACGCCGTGGATGCCGAACAGCGGCGGCAACTTGGTGACGAAGATCCAGGCGAAAAGGCTGTAGAAGAGCACCTGGAAAACGCTGTTGAAAGCGACGAGGCCAGCGGCATACTCGGTGTCGCCCTCGGCGAGCTGGTTCCAGACGATCACCATGGCTATGCAGCGGGCCAGACCGATCATGATGAGCCCGACCATGTACTCGGGGTAGTTGTGCAGGAAGATGATGGCGAGGAAGAACATCACGAAGGGCCCTATGAGCCAGTTCTGGATCAGAGAGAGGCCGAGGATCTTGTAGTCGCGGAAGACGTCACCAAGCTCTTCATACTTCACCTTGGCCAGCGGCGGATACATCATCACGATCAGGCCGATGGCGATCGGGATGTTCGTGGTGCCAGAGTTGAACTTGTTGATGAAGTCGGGCACGCCGGCAAGAGCCCAGCCCAAGAACACACCGATCGCCATAGCGAGGAAGATCCAAGCGGTGAGATAACGGTCGAGGAATGAGAGTCGCTTGATCGTGCCTTGTGCCGGACTCATTTGCTCAGGAGTTCGGCGAGCAGTCCGCGAACTCGCCGGTCTATCTCGTCGCGGATCTCGCTCACCTCTTCGACTGTCTTGCCCGCGGGATCGGGTAGTTCCCAATCGAGATAGCGCTTGCCGGGGAATACCGGACACGCGTCTCCGCAACCCATCGTCACGACCACATCCGCATCCTCTACCGCCTCGCTTGTCAGTCGTTTCGGGAACTCCTTGGAGAGGTCGATGCCGAGTTCCTCCATCACGGTGACGACCGCAGGGTTGATCTCATCGGCTGGCGTGCTTCCAGCGGAGCGAACCTGAACGCGGCCCTTCGCGTGGTGGTCCAGCAGGGCCGCTGCCATCTGGCTTCGCCCGGCGTTGTGGACGCATACGAACAGCACTTCTGGAAGACCCGTCACCATGATTCCTCCCTCTGTATCCCCTGGGCGTGTCGAGACGGCCTTGATCGAATGACTGCGCCTCATGGATAGTATTGATCCGAGCGAATCGGTGGGACCACCAGCACGGGCGCGCCCGCCATGCGTGTCACCCGAAAGCTGACGCCGCCAAGCACCATCGCTGCCAGCACTCCCCGACCCTGGCTGCCCATGACAATCAGCGTCGCGTCTTCGCCGGCGGCGCGTCCGACGATCTCATCGACCGGGTGGCCGTAGGGCAGCTCGATGCGCACATCGTCGGCGCCGAGCTCCTGAAGTCGCGCGCGCCTAGCGGCTTCAGACCATGCAGACAACCCATGACGCTGTCCGAGGCCTCCGAGAAGTCCGTTGCGACGACGACCCTGCCAAACATAGCGGCGACTCCTTCCACGCTGTCTAGATACGCGCTCTCGCGACTCCGAGGAGACTGTGCCAACTGCGACAAAGGCCTGCTCCTGGGGACATCCAGACGATTCTCACTCGTATGCTATCGTATATCGACGATGAACGATATGACTGAGCCTGACTGCTGTCCGCCCTCGCGCGAGGCCCTGCCGGTCCCCACGGACCCGGCACAGATCGATGACGAGGTGGCGCTTGTGGCCAAGGCACTGTCCCATCCGGCGCGCGTCCAGATCCTCCGCATCCTGCTGGCACGTTCCACCTGCACGTGCGGCGAGATCGTCGAGGCCTTGCCGCTGGCGCAAGCGACGGTATCCCAGCACCTGAAGGTGCTCAAGGAGGCCGGGCTCATCAGAGGTGAAGTCGACGGCGCTCGGGTTTGCTACTGCGCAGACCCGCACGTCCTTCACCGGTTCAACAACATGCTGAGCGCGCTCGACCAGGCGCGCGTCCACTCAGAGATGGAGGTAGCCAGGTGAAGACCCTCGAAGTATTTGACCCAGCGATGTGCTGTTCGACGGGAGTCTGCGGCCCCGATGTGGACCCAGCCCTCGTGCGGTTCGCGGCCGATCTCGACTGGCTGTCGGCGCAAGGCGTCCAGGTCCGGCGCTACAACCTGGCACAGGAACCCGGTGCGTTCGCGGGGCAGCCCGTGGTGGCCGGCGCTCTTCAGAGCCACGGCGACGCCGCGCTGCCGCTGATCTTGCTGAACGGTGAGGCCGTCAGCCAGGGTGAGTTCCCTCCGCGATCGCGGCTCGCCGAATGGGCAGGGGTGGAGACGCCTCAGGAGCTGACGTACACCGCCCAGATCGAAGAGCTCGTCGCCATAGGCGCAGCGATCGGCAGCAACTGCGAGTCCTGCCTCGAATACCACGTGAATAATGCGCGCCAACTCGGTATCCCTGAGGACGCGCTGGCCATGGCCGTTCGTACGGCGGTCAAGGTCAAGGACACGCCCGCCCGGGCTATCCGTGGTCTGGCCGATGAGCTGCTCGGCGGTGCTCCCACCCCGCGCGCCGCGACGTCCCTGCCCGTCGTGCAGAAGGGATGTGAGCCCTCCTCGGGTTGTTGCTGATGGGAGCGATGCCCGACTTCCTGGCGCATCCGACGCGCAACCTGTTCTTCACCGGCAAGGGCGGGATGGGCAAGACCTCGGTTGCCTGTGCGACCGCCCTGACGCTTGTCCGCGGTGGAGCTCGCGTCCTGCTCGTTTCCACGGACCCCGCGTCCAACCTGGATGAGGTACTGGGATGCGATCTGGGCGCCGCACCGCGAGCGGTCCCGGGTGCACCCGGGTTGCTCGCCGTCAACATCGATCCCGAGCAAGCTGCCGCCGCCTACCGCGAGGAGGTCGTCGGTCCCTACCGTGGCATCCTTCCCCCCGAGACGGTCGCGTCGATCGAGGAGCAGCTCTCGGGGGCGTGCACCGTCGAGATCGCGGCGTTCGACGCCTTCGCCGAACTCCTGGCGGATCCGCAAGCCACCGCAGATGTGAACCACGTGGTGTTCGACACCGCCCCCACCGGACACACACTCCGTCTGCTCAAGCTGCCCGCGGCTTGGACCGGATTCATCCAGTCCAACGTGACGGGCACCTCCTGCATCGGGCCGCTCGCCGGGCTGCAGGCCAAGCAGGCTCTGTATGAGGAGAGCCTGGCGGCGTTGGCAGATCCTGACCGCACGACGCTCGTGCTCGTCAGTAGGCCTGAAGTGTCCGCGCTTCGGGAAGCCGAGCGCACACAATCTGAACTCGTGAACGCGGGAATGGCCAACCAGGCGCTCGTACTGAACGGCTTGGTCCCCGACGCGGACACCCTTGACCAGACCGCCTCTGCTCTTCTGGCTCGCCAACGCGAGGCCCTTGCGCAGATCCCACCCGGATTAGCCGCACTCGCACGATCAGAGGTACCACTGCTGGCCCGCTCCCCGATGGGGATCGCTGGCCTGGAGCAGATCTTCGGAGATGCCCCGTCGGCGACCGATACCACACCGACCGTCCCAGATGCTGGACCACCGGGGGGCACGGAGTCGCTGACTCGCCTGGTGAACGAGTTGGCCGAGGCGGGCCGAGGGGTGATCATGACGATGGGCAAGGGCGGCGTCGGCAAGACCACGTTGGCTGCGGCGATCGCCACCTCGTTGGCCAACCAAGGCTACCCGGTGCATCTATCGACGACCGACCCCGCCGCCCACCTGGATGCCGCGGTGAAAGGTGACGTGCCGGGACTGGAGGTCTCCCGGATCGACCCTGAGATTGAGACGGCGGCCTATTCCGCGGACGTCATGGCTGCCGCAGGCGCCGACCTGGACGAGGCGGGACGCGCGCTACTCGAGGAAGACCTTCGCTCCCCTTGTACCGAAGAGATCGCGGTGTTCCGGGCCTTCGCGCGGACGGTGGCCAACGGCCAGGACGGGTTCGTGGTTCTGGACACCGCGCCGACAGGGCACACGCTGCTACTTCTGGATGCTGCGGAGTCATATCACCGGGAGGTCGAGCGCACTCACAGCGACCTTCCGGAGGAGGTGCGGACCCTGCTGCCGCGGTTGCGAGACCCGGACTTCACTCACGTGCTGATCGTCACCCTTGCCGAAGCAACCCCGGTGCATGAGGCCGCCCGGTTGGCCGCCGACCTTCGTCGCGCAGGCATCGAACCGCATGCGTGGATCGTGAACCAGAGCCTCGCAGCCACCGGGACCACCGACCCCTTGCTTGCGGCACGCGCTTCTGCTGAGGCTCCTTTCATCCGCGAGGTGGTCGATGACGCGCAGCGGGTTGCGCTCGTACCGTGGCTCGCGCTACCGCCGATAGGCTCCGATGGCCGAGAGGTGCTGGTCGCATCGAAGTAGCCGCTTGACTCTGCAGGTTGTGGGCGTCCCTACTGGCCCAGCGCAGCGACGAGTTGCTGCACCGACGGTGACCCCTCGTTTCCGGCCTCGGTGCGATAGATGCGGCAGGTCAAGCCGAAGCTTTGCGTCTCTGCCGGGAAGGGGTCGGCGCCGTCCAACAGGATGGTTGGAGACCCCGCAAACCGCAGGCGCTCCGCCTGTTCTTGGGTCTCGACCAGTTCGTATGCCACCTCGGCCTCAGCACTGGTGGCGAGGAGGGCCTCGCGCATCCTTGTGTCAGCCACCTGCCAGTTCGGGCACCCGTCGAAGTACCTGATCGTCACCTTCATGGCGCAGTACCTCCGAGCACCAGGCTACCCCCGGCCGCGCGAAATCGGTTCGAATACTTGCCGAGATCGGCCCACAAGGCCCTAAACCGACGATGCCAGTAGCTGTTTCAGCAGGTCGCCGGTGGTTCGAACTGCGTCCCACCAAGCCGGCACCTCTCGAGACCGACTGGACATTCGGTCTGAGGCTCGCTGGGACCTTTGGTTCCGGCCGCTGAAACGATGGAGTGCAAGCTCATCTTCCTCTCATCTCCGACAAGGCATCATCACCTCGATGTCGAAGGGGCTGACGATGTCGAAGGGGGCAAGCGTGAGAACCGTGGTGACCCATCGCTCTCTCTCGGAGCGGCTCCGCCGGGCTGCGGACGAACGACAGTGGGCCTTGCACTATCAGCCGGTCGTCGACCTGGAACAGGCTGACGTGATCGGGGTCGAAGCGCTGATCCGATGGCAGGATCCGGTCGTCGGACTGATACCGCCGGTTGACTTCCTCCCGCTGGCCGAGGAGATGGGTCTGATCAACGCCATCGGCGACTGGGTCTTCGAGGAGGCCTGTCGCCAATCGGTTGCCTGGCGCGAGGAAGGGATCGATCTGGAGATCGCTCTGAACCTCTCGCCTCGACAGCTGTCTCAACCGGATCTTGCGGAGAAGGTGTCCGCGATCCTTGCAGCTTCTTCCACAACGCCCTCCCAGATCGCGGTGGAGATAACGGAGTCGGCTGCGATGGAGGACCTGGAACGAACATCGCCGGTCTTGTGGGATCTGCAGAAGCTCGGCCTGCGTCTGGCGATGGACGACTTCGGGACCGGATACTCATCGCTCTCACGGCTCAAGCATCTGCCCTTCCATACGCTGAAGATCGACCGATCCTTCATCAGGGACATCCCGCGCGACCCAAGTTCGTGCGGGATGGTCACGGCCATCATGCAGCTGGCACACAGCCTCGGTATGCAATCCCTCGCCGAAGGGATCGAAACCCGGGACCAGTGGCGATTCCTGGCGGACAACTTCCTCACCGACGCCGGGTACCCCCAAGGTCAGGGCTTCTTCTTCAGCCGGCCCGTGCCCGCGTCTAAGATCGGGGTGATGTTGACCTCGGGCCTGTCCATGACGGACGACGTCACACCCTGAGGCTTAGGTGGGGCTTCCGACGGGGATCGTGCACTCCACCATCGCGCCGCCTTCCGGACGATTCTTCGCCACAACCGTTCCGCCTATCGAGGTAACGATCGCCCCTACGATGGCCAGACCCAAGCCTGCGCCTCCGCTCCCACGCGACCGGGACCGGTCGGCTCGAGCGAACGGCTCGAAAGCCATGGGCAGGAAGGCTTCGTCGAATCCGTCACCCGAATCCGAAACGCGAAGGATCGCCTCGCTTGCACTGGAAGCCAACTCAACCGTGACCCGGCCTCCCTCGGGAGTGTGGTTGATGGCGTTGTCGATGAGGTTGGTTGCCAGCTGCCGGATCTGAAGCGCATCGACCCGCGCGTCAACACGCCGGTCGCCCTCGAAATCGAGTCCGATGCCCGCCGCTTGCGCACGGATCTCGAAGGACGACACGGTCTCTGCCACGAGAGCGGCGAGATCGACAGGCGGCCGCGCCCCCGTAGGTGCCGTCTCTCGGATGCGCGACAGCACCAGTAGCGCCTCAGCGAGTCCGATCAAGCGGTCCGTCTCCTCGACGCCGCTCGCAATGGCATCTTCGAGCTCGTCGCGCGACCGATCGGGGCGTAGCGCAAGCTCGAGTTCGCCGCGGAGGATGCCGAGCGGGGTCCTCAACTCATGACTCGCATCATCTACGAGGCGCCTTTCGCGTTCGGTCGTCTTCTGCAAGCGATCGAGCATCGCATTCAACGTCGTCCCCAGCCGGGCAACTTCGTCGCCGGTCGGCGGGACCGACAAGCGCTCACCCAATGATTCCTGTTCGGTCAACCCTTCAGCCTCTCGGCGCATCCGCTCGATCGGGTGGAGCGCGCCGCCGGCCAATAGCCACGCCAGGATCGTCGTTGAGACCACCGCGATCGGGATCCCGGCTACGAGAAGGAAGGAAAGCCTAGATATGGCGGCCCGCTGGTCCTCCAGTGAGGCTCCCACCACGATGACGGCGCCGTCCGACGTCGGAACGGCAAGCAACCGCGCGCTAACCGGCTCCTCCCCCACTCCCACGGCGGCATCCCAGAAGCTCGGTGAATCGACGCCGGCCGCCGCCTCGGGGGACAGGAGCGGCTTCGTATCGAGCTTCGAGCTGGAATCGAGCACCTCACCGTCGGGAGCCAGTATCTGGGTGAAAGCCACATCGGGTTCGATGAGGTTGTTGCCCTCTCCGAAATTCGCTCCGGCGGGCCCGGCAGTGGCCTCGATCGTCTCTGCCCGGGAGCGCAACCCCAGGTCGACGGTGTGATAGATGTCCGCCGAGAACTTCGCGAACAGGACGACACCCGCCCCCGTGAGCACCAGCGTCATCAACACGGCGTACAGAAGGGTGAGGCGCCATCGGATCGGCAGCCGCCGCATCATGACTCCTCGACGCCTTCTTCCAGGAGCCGGTACCCCGCTCCGCGAACGGTCTGGATGGAGGCCACGCCGAACGGTCGGTCGACCTTGTCACGCAAGTACTTCACATACACGTCAACGACGTTGGATCCGCCCTCGTAGGCGAAGTCCCAGACATGCTCGATGATCCGGGTTCGAGATAGCGCTTCCCCGGGGTGGCGCATGAACAACTCCAGCAGGGCGAACTCCTTGGCCGTGAGGGTGATCTGCGTGCCGTTCCGAGAAGCGGTGTGTCGAGCGGGATCCAGTTGAAGGGACCCAACCACCAGCGCGGCGGGGCGTTCGGCCGCACCTCGGCGGATGAGGGCTCGCACGCGCGCAAGCATCTCGGAGAAGGAGAACGGCTTCGCGAGGTAATCGTCGGCACCGGCGTCGAGACCGGCCACTCGATCATCCACCGCATTGCGCGCTGTGAGCATCAGAACCGGAGCCCAGACCTGCGCCTCTCTGATCCTGCGGCAGACCTCGAATCCATCGAAGTCAGGCAACATGATGTCCAGGATGATCGCGTCGAACGGGTGCCCTGTCGCCATCCAGACGGCATCCTTGCCGCCGGTCGCTACATCGACGGCGTACCCCTCCTCTTCCAGGCTTCGCTTGAGGAGAGCGGCCATCTTCGTTGCGTCTTCCACTACGAGCACTCTCATCCCGCCACCACCTTCATCTGGGGACACTACCTGTCTACAGCGGGTGAGATGAGAAACAGATGAGGGAGGGACCCCGCGGATCCGGGATCCCTCCCTCGGAGGGCGGCTACGGCATCTCGCCGCCGGCCGTGTAGCTACTGGTTACTCGTTTCCGTCGAACTGGTGGTCCACGTTACCGGCGGGGTCGGCGTGACCTCCCGGACCATCGGACTCACCGGGGGTCTCCGTGCCCGACGCCGCCTCGGCCTCGGGGGCCTCGGTCGCATCGTCCACCCCGCTCTGATCGCCCACCTGTTCCTGGACGTTGTCCGTGTCGACGGCCTGTTGTACCTCCACGGGGGCGTTCGTCGGCGTGCTCGCGTGAGCAGCGCTGACGGCGAAACCGCCGATGGAAAGGGACGCCAGGGCCACCGAACCGGCAGCCAACATCTTCTTGATCTTCATGTGTCACCTCCTTCCGTGTCTTAGGGGCGCATCATGGCGGGGGGCGGGTTAGACACTCGTGAGTAGCAGGTGAATCTCGACTCATATGCGTTTCGTCGTCGGTCCGAGGCTTCACCGCCCACAGAGGTGCCCCTGCAGTCACGGGCTCGGCGCAGGGGCTGGCGAGATTGCAGACGGCGACGGCGACGCGGTGACCGCCTTCCGCACGAACATCGCGACGAAGTCGCGGTCGTCTGGAGTCAGGTATCGAAACTCCGACCGGAACATCTCAGGGAGCAACTCCTGAGGGCTCAGACTGTCTCCGTAGTGGTTGTAGTAGATGAATGAGGTCCACTCGGTATTGATGTCGAGTTCCATCGCGCGGACGCATCCGGCCCGCGATAACAAGCGCGCGAGCGCGGTGATGCTAAGGCCCGGTCCGGATACGTAGATCAGCCCTCCGTTCTTGTCGACACCGACGCCTGATCGCCAGACCATCACCGCGTTACCCAACGTTGCGCCCCAGAGCTCGTAGGAATCGTTGCTCAGCTCGGGCACCGGCGCGCCGTTGTCCACGATGAGCTGGATATTCTGCCGGACACCAACGATGTCAGAGCTCATCGTGAAGTCTCGCCCCCACGCACCGACCGATACGTGACCGTCTCTGTAGAACACCATCGATGCGCCACCGTCCACGAGCTCGTGCTGGTAGCGCCCATCGAGGTAGAAACCGCCGTTGGAATCCGCGGGCAAGAACCCGGAATTGAAGGCGGCGGCAAGGCTGGGACGCTTGGAGTTCGGCACCTTTCCACCCCACGGCCAGCTTCCGCCCGGTACCTGGGTGCCGCCAACGAGAACCCCATCAAGCAACTTCGTGTCCATCCATGCGAGCCCGGCCGTGAGACTCGTGTGCGAGGTGTCGGGTCGCATGTAGGCGACCTCCTCGGTCGGCAGGCCGTCGACAGTGGGACCGACGGGCCGCCACACACCTTCGCGCGGCAGCGGGTCGGCGGCGATCGGAGGGATGTCCTTCGGCAGCGGCGTGTGTGGCGGAAGGTTCTTCATGGGGATCGGCGAGCCTGTCACAGGATCGGATGAGTAGGCGGCTCCCGCCAAGGGACCAGTGCTGACGGTTCCACCGATAGGCGGTTGATGGTGTTCGTACCACCAACGCTCGATGGTCAGAACGATACCGCGACCCCCGTGACCCTTGATCCACTCGATGGTCCGGATGCCCGACGAGGTGTTCCCGGGCGCAGTAAGTGCACCCACGTACGAGACCATCAGCGGCACCATAAGGATGAACGAAGCGAGTACGACAACAGCCACGGTCCGGCGTCGACGGAACCGACCGCGTCGACGCTCCGCGAGATGCGCCGCAGCGCGTCCGGCGGGCATGTCGCCAGCATCTTCGTGTTCTCGGGTCACCTTGATCCTCAGCCTCCCGGGTACCGATCCTGGGGATGTCTCAGGGCGGTCATGACCTCACCCCCAACACCAGCTCGGGCTTCACCGCTCACCATGTCTCGTGCGAGAACGTAGGGGGCCGCGCCTTCGGCGCGGCCCCCTACCTCATTCTGTTATCGGTTCGACCTACTCTTCTCCGTCGAACTGGTGGTCCTGGTTACCGGCGGTGTCTTCATTACCTCCCGGACCGTCGGACTCACCGGGCGCCTCTGGCGCTTCGTTCGCGTCCGGAGCTTCCGTCCCCGTCTCGGCCGCGGTGGCCGAGTCCTCGGTTCCTGGAGCCTCGGTACCCTCATCGGCCTTGTCCGCGGCGTTGCAGTCCGGCGGACATTGGTGGTCGACAGAATCCGAGTCCTGAACCACGACCGGCGTCGACGGGGCCTCACTTGAGGCATTGGCGAACCCGGCCCCGACGATCGCGGAGAGCGCGAACACAGACAGGAGTACGGCGAAGATGCGTTTCTTGTCCATCTGATCACCTCCCTCTGAGGATCTTGGACTCCCCGATTGTCCAGAGGTGCACGTTAGAAAGCGATGAGTCGCAGGTGAGAGCCTCGAGGAGGCGCGCGACGAGAGGTTCGGTCGAGCCCTAATCCTCTTCTAATGAACCGAACGCTAGCTTCCTGCGAATGACAGATATCGCGATCACCACAACCGATCTGACGAAGCACTACGGCGACGTCGCGGCCCTCGATTCGGTGAGCCTGGACGTTATGGAAGGGGAGGTCTTCGGGCTTCTCGGGCACAACGGAGCCGGCAAGACCACGACCGTCAGCATCCTGACGACCCTGCTCGAGCCAACCTCCGGCACCGCGGTGGTCAACGGGCACGACGTGGCCGCGGACAGCGCCGGAGTGCGCCGGTCCATCGGCTATCTACCTGAGAACGTGCAGTTCTACGACGGCCTGACGATGTTCGAGAACCTTTCCTTCTTCGGCCGACTCTCAGGGATCAAGAAGCCTGCAGACCGGATCCACGAGGTGCTGGAGTTCCTCGACTTCACCGGGCACGAGTCACAGCGCATGGCAACGTTCAGCAAGGGCATGCGCCAGCGCGTCGGGATCGCCCAAGCGATCCTGCACGATCCTGCAGTGCTCTTCCTCGACGAACCGACTTCGGGACTCGACCCAACCGGGGTCCGGATGCTCCGCGAGACGATCACGCGCTTGAACACCGAACTGGGGATGACCATCTTCATGAACACCCATCTCCTGGCGGAGGTCACCAAGACGTGCACCAGCATCGGGATCCTCCGTGAGGGACGCCTGATCTATCGCGACTCGCTCGAACAGACCCTGCTCTCGTTCCCCGCACAGGACTCGCTCGAGGAGATCTACCTGCACATCGGATCGGTCCAGGCATGAGCAACGTCTTCCTCGTTGCACGGCAAGAGATCCGTTTCGCCCTGCGAGAGCGCTTGGCAGTCGCCCTGCTCGTCATCTTCCTGGGGATGGCGGTCGTATCGAGCGCTATCGGCTGGGCATCACATCACACGGTGACGCGCGTCTACGACCTGACGGTCGCCCAGACCGGACGGGCTATCCCCAACCCCTTCGCGGATACCTCGCCCCTCGAAGTCGTCAAGAACACGATCATCTACGTGGTCCTCATCGGTGCGCTCCTCGCGATCGTCGTCGGAGCGCGCTCGTTCATCCGGGACCGCAGATCCGGCGTCACCGAGTTGATCCTGTCCCGTCCGACGAGTCTTCGCAGCTACGTGATCGGCAAGCTCATCGGAGTCCAAGCGTGGCTCGGACTGGTGCTAGCCGCAGCCGCAGCCGCCACCTGGATAGCGGTGTGGCTCGTCGAAAGCGCACCCCTGTCGGGAGGCCAGAGCCTCAGGCTGCTCGGATTCTTCGTTCTGGCCTGGGTTTTCCTGCTTCCTTTCGTCGCGATCGGCCTGATCGCCGGCGCCCGGAGTGGCAGCGAGAGCACCGCGCTGCTCGCCCCGGTGCTCGTGTGGGTGGCGTTCGTGTTCGTCCTACCGCAGTTGGGAACGGCACAGAACCCGACCTCCCTGCTGAATCCGGTTCCGTCAGCGGCTCCGACCGGCGATCTGTTCTTCAAGATCAATCACGCGGTCTTGCAGCCGATCTCGTTCACCGAGCACTTCAAGCACGTGGCAGGAGTGCTCCTCCAACTTCGAGATATCGACCCCGCCGGCGCCGGGAGAGACCTGGCGTTCCTCCTCGTGATGGTGGCCGTGTCGGTCGCCGCCCTGGCGCTGATCACCCGAACGGCGGTCAGGAGGCCCCTCTATGCCTAGCGCGCCGATGGTCATCTTCCGCAAGGAACTGAAGGACGCACTGCGGAGCAGGCTCTTCCTATTCCTGGTCGGGGGTCTCTGCGCGATCGCCGTTCTCTCCCTGGTGGTGGCCTCAGCCGCCTTCCGTGCCAAGGTCGTGGACTACCAGTCGTACGTGCAGGAGTTGAAACAGGCGGGGATCGCTGCGGTACCTCCCCCGCAGTTCTTCCCGCTTCAGATGCTTCGGGCAACGATCGAGTATCTGGAGATCGTGGGCGCTATCGTCGCCATCGTCATCGGCTACGGCCTCGCCGCGAAGGAGAAGAACCGGGGAACGCTGCGCCTGATCTACAGTCGCCCGATCAGCGGCTCTGCTGTAGTCAGAGGCAAGCTGCTCGCACTCGCCGTCATCTGGGTTGCCGTGATCGCGGTGCTGGGCGTCGTCTTGGTCGCCTCGATCCGCATCGTGGGAGGCACTGGCCTCACCTCTCTTGAGCTAACCAAGCTCGTGATCACCCTCGCTCTTTCGTGGGTGTACCTCTTCATATGGAGCGCCTTGTCCTTCGGGTTGGCGAGTCGCACGAAGCAGCTCAGCACCGCGCTGATCGCGGGCCTGGTGCTCTGGCTCGGGTTCGTGCTGATCATCCCGCAGATCGGCGACACGATGGACCCGGACAACCATGTGCCCGGCGGCCTGTTCAAGAGCTTCCAGATCACGAGCAAGGCGGAGGAAGTGGCGATCATGGGCCACTTCTCAGGGTTCGAGACGGCTCGGAACTTGATCGAAGAAACCTCGATCAGCAAGCAGTTCGAGCGGCCGAGCTTCGCGTACCTCGGAGCGAAGGACAAGTACAACCAGAAATCCCTCGGCTACATCTGGCACGACATGTGGCCGAAGATCCGCTGGCTCCTGCTCGGAGCCGGCTTGGCAACCGCACTAGCGCTGGCGCAGACGCGCAAGCGCATCCTTGGAAGGGGACTCGCATGAAGGTGAAACGCAACATCGCATCGATGGTCTTGATCGTCGGACTACTGGCCACGGCTTGCTCCAGCAGCTCCAGCACCCCGACTACGGCGGGTTCATCTGCGCCGTCCAGTGTGACAACAGGTTCATCCGGAACAGGTTCATCAGCAACCGGAACGAAGCACGTGCTACCCGTTCCCAGCAACCCGATCGTGAACACGAGCACGCAGCCGGGACTCGAGGTCGTGAATACGGCGGTTGAGAACAACGTCGACCCGGTAACCAAGAAGGATCTATCGGATCGCCTGCAGATAACGCTGAAGAACTCAAGCACGCAGCCGATGAGCAATCTCGAGGTCTACTACCTTATGACCGACAGCAAGACCGGTCAGACCGAGGGTTACTACCAGATGCTCGACGGGTTCTCGCTCGCCCCCGGGGCAACCGGCACCGTCTACTTCGACAACGAGACCGCGCCGGGACACTACCCCGAGAACCTCTACAGCCTCTATCGCACTTCGAAGAACGAGGTAGTCATCGATGTCGAGGTTAGCGCCGCGGGCTACGCCATCGCGAAGGGTCAGGCGAAGAAGGGCGCAGGCACCGGCGAGGTGGCTGGCGAGTAGCTCGGCCACCTCTCATGCAGTTCTCATCGACTCATCGATACCTCATCCCCTTGCTGAGGCACCCTTCATCCGCAAGGTGGTCGATGCCTGCACACAAGGGTCGCGCCAGTTGCCTGGCTCGCGCTACCGCCGATAGGCTCCGATGGCCGAGAGGTGCTGGTCGCATCGAAGTAGCCGCTTGACTCTGCAGGTTGTGGGCGTCCCTACTGGCCCAGCGCAGCGACGAGTTGCTGCACCGACGGTGACCCCTCGTTTCCGGCCTCGGTGCGATAGATGCGGCAGGTCAAGCCGAAGCTTTGCGTCTCTGCCGGGAAGGGGTCGGCGCCGGGTACACAAACTCAATCACGCCGCTTTCGAGTACTCGTTGATCAGCCCGCCGAGGATCACATGGCGCTGGATCTCAGGAATCGACGTCACCGGTGCGGGCGGAGCATCCATTTCGGGCGCACGAAGCTCGATCCCGCGATGCGGACGACGGGCGTTGTAGTGATCGACATAGATCCGAAGGACCCGGTCAAGATGGCGGGGTCCTAGGATGAGTAGCCAGTCCAAACACTCGGCGCGAACGGTCTCGACCCAGCGCTCGGCGTAGGCATTCGCGTTCGGCGCCCTGATCGGGGTGCGGATGATACGGATGCCTTCAGTAAGGAACACCTCGTCGAAGGCGCGAGAGAACTTCGTGTCCCGGTCGCGGATGAGGAACTTCATATCCTTGCCTTCATCCGCAAACGCCATCATGAGATTGCGTGCCTGCTGGGTAACCCACGCGCCGTCCGGATTGGTAGTCGATACGCTCACATGGACGCGCCTAGAGCCAAGTTCGATGAAGAACAGCACGTAGTAGGACTTCAGGAAAGCAGACTCCACCGTGAAGAAGTCACATGCGATGATGCTGGTCGCCTGAGCCTTCAGGAACTGACGCCAGGTCGGGCCCCGGCGGGGCGCCGGGCCGATGCCATGTCTTCGGAGCAGCATCGCGATCGCGGTCGCGGAGACACGGATTCCGAGCTTCTGTAGCTCACCACTGATGCGCGGGTAACCCCAGCTGGCGTTGTCCTTCGCCATCCCAAGGATCATGGCCTGGATCTTCGGATCAAGAGCGGGCCGTCCGGGCGGTCGGTGCGAACGAGTGTATTTGCGCGCTACGAACATGCGATGCCAACCCATGACCGTCTCGGGCCGGACAAGAAAGGCGTTCCAACGATCGCGGGGCAAGATCCTGCTCACCGCTACCAGGAAGGCGCGGTCGCTCATCCGGTAGATCGGGCGCTTCACCTGACGACGAAGGATCTTGTTCTGGTGCATGAGAGACAGATTCTCCGCCTCCAACGCGGCGACGAGCTCATCGGTCGAGGTGCAGATCCCGACGAACCGGCGGAGCATCATGAGCGCAGCACGCCGGGATTGTTTCACGACGCTCTGCTGGGCGCCAGTTCGACAAGAACAGCCCGATTTACCTCGTGATCGAGTATTTGTACCCGACGAGGGTCACGCGGGGTGAACGCTCGCCCATCGAAATCAGCCGCGACGACCAGACCGAAGGCAAGCATCGAGTACGGCCCTGGGATTGCCCCATCGGCTTCTATGTCAACCGAAATGTAGATGTCCCTTGCCATCCCACCAATCCCCAGACTCTCGTCACGGATTCGGCGAAGCGTGCCGCGGGCAAAGCTGGCGCAAGAGAATCATATGCCCATGCCTGGGACTCACTCACGATGAACCGTGCCCCACTCTTCGGCTCGTTGTCATTCTTCAACCCTGAGGCACTGTCCAACTCCGGTGACCTTCGTCCTTGATCCGGCCCAAGTGTTCTCGAAAACGGGTCCAGCTCACCGAATTTCTGGCGACCAGGGAGCTGGCCTCACAGCCAATCTCCCAAGTTGGCTGTCTTAGGACCCGGGGCATCGGACTCACCCTCGCCGATGCCGGGCCCACGCCTCGATCTCCTTTCGGATCCAAAGACGAGGCCGCTGTGGTCCGAGATCGATCGCGGGGCGCGGCATATCTGCATAGCGCTTCAGGTACGTGCTCACCGTATTCCGATGGCTTAGGCCCAAGATCCGAGCCACTTCCGTGGCGTCAATCAGGTCCTCCGTATTCACCCTGGGGGTCATGGCCCAAGCCTACAGCTGTTGACTGACACGAGTGGCGGCTGCTATCCTGACTACAGCTGACATCACCCACCAACCCCCGGCGGCGCGCTAACGCCCCGGGGAGTGGCCGGCACCTATTAGGAGGTACCGACAGGATGAGCGTAACTCCCACTCGGCGTCTGGCCAAGGCTGCCGCCATCTCTCCCACCGCCCTCGCCTCCGTGGTGATCGGGGAGATCGCCGACCGAGGCTCGATGGCCCCCGTCAGCCAGGTCCGGGTTACGGACCTCATCCAAGGATTCGTTGGCTTCCTTCAGGTTCTCGGAGTCGACGAGCCGGTTGGCATAGAGCCCTCCCACGCCGACGCGTTCGTACGGTCGCTGACATGCGGCGGCGCCGAGCCTAGCCTCGCCACAAAGCACCTTCGACGTAGCGCGCTCCGCATCTTCTTCAAGGAAGCGAAAGCCCTCGATCTCCTGGATGACGACCCTAGCGCCGATATCCAACTTCCGCCGCGCACCTACCGAGACCTGCGACCGCTCACCGACAAGGAAGTAGGCCGCTGCCGGTCCTTCGCCGCAGGGATGCTTGGCGAACCGGCCTACGCAGCAGCCTGGGCGCTGGCGGAAGCCAGCGCTCGGGTTCCAGAGCTGAGTTCAGTCACTTCCGAGGACTGCGACCTTGACGCAGGCCGGGTGCGACTGCACGGATGCTCCAACACCGCCGCTCGCTCCGCCTGTCTGACTGATTGGGGACACGAACAGCTCAGAAGCGTCCTCGACGCGGGTTCCAAGCACCCAGCCGACAAGTGGCTTCTGGGCTTGGGATCACGCGGCTCGATGCATGAGCTGATCGCTTCGACCCTAAGGCGCGCTGGCATCGCGAACAGACCCGGAGTTCGGGCAAACTCCGTTCCGGCTTGGCGTGGCGCTAAGGAACTCGAGCACGGTGCCAGCATCGACAAGGTCGCTCGGCTGCTTGGCATGCGAAGCCTGGATCGAGCGGCCCACTTCGTCGGCTTCGAGTGGAAGGACGACGCTTGAAGCCCAAGAAGACACCGTCTTCGCTGGAGAAGGTCGAGGCGATCCTCGCGAACCCCGCCCTCTACGAACTTGCGGCTGCCATCCCTGAGCCACGCAAGGGTGGGCGTCAACGCGACTACCCCGCGTTCATGATCCTGGTGTTCAACTCACTGCTCTCGGTCTGGCGAAGCGGCAGGCAGGTCGAGGCTGAACTCTCTCATCCGGTGGTCTGGAACCATATGCGGCGCATCGTTTCCGAGCGCTTCCCCAATGACCCTTCGATGCATCTGCCCAAACGCCCGATGCGCAGGCATCACTACGTCTACGCGCGCGACCGCTACCTCACAGATCCGAAGATCCTGGAGCAACTCGGCGCGCTCCATCGCCAGCTGGCCGCAGCACAGGCTCGTGAAGTCGGACTTCTCGACCCGAAGGGTCGGGGCTCCTACACGCATCCTGACCTTTCCCGCGTCCTGCACGCAGACGGCAAGGTCGTCACCCCCTTGTTCAAAGCCAAGCCCGGCGAATTCCGAGTCGATGCCGAGACCGGTGAGGTGCTGCCGATCCGCTTCGAGGCGGATGCCGCCCTTCACTTCGAAGGAACCGGCGAGGCAGCGTGGGGCACGAAGTTCGTCATGGTCGCCACACGCTCTGAGATCGGGCGCCTGATCCTAGACATCGACCGGGTGCCCGATCCTGGCTCCGAGGCAAAGGTCGCCGTGAGCTGCTTCGAACGTCTTGCTCCACATGTTCCGGGAGCCCAGGCGATCGTCTATGACACAGCTCTTCGCGGCGTGCACCACCAGAAGATCCTTCGCGAACTCGGAATAGTCCCCGTAAACATGGTGGCAGCCGCCGAGGTGTTCGGTTCGCGCAAACTCAAGCGCAAGATCGCCCGACGTGAGAAGACCGTGCACGTCGAAGACAAGGACATCACCCTTGCCGACGGGACTTCTGCCACGCTTCGTCTCTTCTCCCGTGCGGGCGCCATCGGCCTCATGCGCCCCACCGAGTCAGGCGAACTCCAGTTCCAGCCCCTTACCCGCATCCGAACCCACCGGATCAAGGACGGGAACAGCCTGTTCCGCTGGTACAACGACTATCGGCTTCCCGAACACCTCGGAGCAGGCCAGATCACCGTTCGCCTTCATCAAGACGACGAGGACCGAGCCCGCAAGTTCAACCGGACCGAGAACGTGCGGCCAATCCCACCCTCGGATTCCGACTTTCCCCGTCTCTACGGCCGGCGAAACGACTCGGAATCGTTGAACCGCTCCTTGGAAGACACCCTGTTCCTCGGACGAGCCCACAGCCTCGGCGCCAGCCGTCAACAGGTCGAGATGCTCGGCTGGGCGCTGATGGTGAACGCGCTCACCCTCGCGCGCCATCGGGCCGCAGAAGACATTCCCGCGGCCGCCTGAGGCGGCCAACCCTCCCGAAGCCCCCCACAAGAGCACAAGCCTGCCCGAAACGCGCTGCTCACGTCGCTTCGACGTTACGGAGGCACCGCCAGCCCTCAATCGCTACACTCAGAAGTCCCGGTAGGCGGGTTGCAGAGCATTTCTGCCACCATTTCTACCGGCCCGGGCCAGGTAGCTCAGTTGGCAGAGCACGCGGCTGAAAACCGCGGTGTCGGCAGTTCGATTCTGCCCCTGGCCACAGAACTAGTTCAT
>Ga0315273_10001553_pt1 | contig 26327 bp, 15 predicted proteins | sample YL17G02_0_MG_FD_205753 | JGI IMG/M metagenome (GOLD analysis project Ga0315273, IMG submission 205753) | Sediment microbial communities from Yellowstone Lake, YNP, Wyoming, USA - YL17G02_0 | ecosystem: Environmental > Aquatic > Freshwater > Lake > Sediment | place: USA: Wyoming | collected... | reverse complement strand
ATAGATCATTTATCATAAACGCGGCGCCGTAATTTATATGCGTATCAAGAGTGGACATAAAAGTTGCGAGCATCGCGGCGACCATCAAGCCTATAACTCCTGTCGGGAGAAGTTTTACCATCAACATTCCATATCCACGCTCCGGTTCAGCAAGCGTGGGGAATGCCACCAGAGAAACAACGGCTATCATTATCATCGGCCAATAGTTAATCCCGAAGCTGACCACGGAAAACAACAGAGTGGAAAAAGATGCGTGCTTTTCGTTCTTGGATGCGACGATCCGCTGATGTATCGCCGGAGGCGGCGCATTCCACCATCTGAAGATGATGAAGACCATAAAGGTTACAAAGAATGGCGACCCCACAGCCGGAAAGAAACTCAGCCTTTCCGCACCCGCGGACTCCCCGTAGCGTTTGACAAATCCCGCGACGACCGGCTTGATCCCGCCGATATGGCTCCATGCAAATATCGCAAGGATAATCATTCCAATAAAGCCGATTATGAACTGGATGAATTCATTGGCGACAATTCCCCACATCCCGGAGATGGCGGAATAAAATAGCGTGAAACCGAGAATTACGAACAGAGTGATATGAGGATTGAAGCCCAACACATCCCGGGATATTATCATAACCGCTTTTATGATGTATCCAACGGTTATTGCGTTCGCGAAGATGCCGAAGTAAACACCTTTGAAGCCTCTTAGAAATGCGGCTTCCTTGCCGCTGTAACGGAGTTCCACCAATTCCGCAATGGTTATTACTTCCGAACGCCGTAAGAAAGAGGCAAAGATAAAAGCTCCGAGCGCTCCTGCGCCCCCCAGAACAAATACCCAGGCATACCACATTCCGGGAATGCCGTCTTTTGCGATAAGCCCGGTGATTCCGAGCGGCGTGTCAATCGAAAAGACGCTTGCAGACATCGTAATGCCGGCAAGCCACCAGGGGAGGCTCCGGTTGGCAACGAAAAAAGAATCGATGCTTTTCGTTCCCTTCTTGGAAAAAATGATTCCGACAACGATAGTCATCCCCAAATATGCGCATACTATCAACCAATCGAAGAAAGATAAGTGCATATAACCACCCTATTCTCGTAAACGCGCTTATTTTATACTCGAGACCAAAGGTTTCAAGAAAATAATTAAAGATATGCCGTAATCCATCAAGCTGAATAAAGGAATCTATCCGAAAGAACAAGATATCCAATCGCGCTGCGCCTTATCAGTTGCCTTTTTGCAATTAAATGTTAGTATTGAAAACCCAAATTTTATATAACCGGAAAAGAGATGAAAGACAAAACTATATTAGTATATCTGGCAGCCGGCATATCGAGCCGTTTCGGCGGAATCAAGCAGTTTTCGGAAATCGGACCGGGCGGAGAGTCTTTGATAGAAATCTCCATGGAACACTCCGTAAGAGCCGGTTTCAGTGAGATTATTTTCGTCGTCGGGGAGATGACTGAGAATGCCTTCAAAGGCCGTTTTGGAAACGAATTCAAAGGAATTCCTGTCAAGTATTCGATGCAAACCTTTGACAAAGAAAAACGGAACCGCCCATGGGGAACGGTTGATGCGCTGCTTACCGCAAAGGATTATTTGACAGCGCCCTTCGTGGTTTGCAACAGCGACGATATCTATGGCGAAAAATCATTTAAGCTTCTTCGCGAACATTTAATTTCCGGAGAAAACAGCTCCGCCACGCTTGCGTACAGGCTTTTAGATGTTCTCCCGGAGTCCGGAGCTGTCAACAGGGGTATCTTCAAAGTTGACAAGAATTCCTATGTGATCGGGCTATCCGAGGTGTACAGCATTAAAAAGGCCGAGCTTCCTTCGGATATAACACCTGACGAAGCATGCAGTATGAACGTTTTCGCGCTTCATTCCGATACTCTTCTGAAGCTCCAATCATTATTGCAAGACTTTATTGCAAACAGAGCCGCTGACAGACGCGCTGAATTTCTGCTATCGGACGCCATCGGTATGCTGTTAATGAAAAATGAAATCAAGATGAAACTTTTCAATTCACCGGATAAGTGGATTGGAATCACCCGGCCGGAGGATGTGGAGATCGCAAAGACCGAGTATTCTCAGTATTATTGTATTTGAAATAAATACACAACCGTCCGTTGCCCAATTCTAAATCACTGAGATTCGTGCATTAAGGCCAAGACCTGATTGCGGTACGCTCTTCATATCAATATAACATTTTTCAAGCCATCCCGGGGATCATATTTTTATGATCGGGCAACAGTTCGATTATGCCCGGCAAATCCCTCCGCAAATTGCAGCCTTTATTGACATAAGAATTAAAATACTTTAGATTTTACAGTGAGATATTAAATCACTTATTGTAACCAAAGCAAAATTAATGGAGACAAGAAAATGAAAAAGCTGCTGTTCCACTTTTTCTTATCGGGAATAATTCTGTTATTTATTTCATGCGGCGAGGATAATCCTCTTCCAACGTTAACGGGGTTGTCGCCGTCATACTCGGTTTCAATAATGCCAGGTTTCGTTTTGCATGTTTCAGGCAGCAATTTCGTTCAAGGGGCAAAAATAGTTTTCAACGGCAGCGAAAAGGAAACGACCTATGTCAGCGGCACAGAGTTGACCTGCAACATATCCACTACGGATATTACAACGCTTGCCATAAATGACGACAATAATATGATCCAACAGACGAATCTTGGGGATTCAACCGTCAACGTGACCGTTGCGAACCCGTCTCCCGGGGGAGGACAATCCGGTTCTTTGCAATTTCTAGTTTTAAGCAATCATGCATTTGCGGCTTCAAAAAATCTCTCGCAGACCAAACAGGATTCTGTAGGAGTGAGAACAGCTGTTGATTCAGCCGGCAATGTAAATATCGTTTGGCTCGAATATATGCCCAATCCTTATGACACAGAGATATATCTTTTCCGTTCCACTGACAGCGGCGTCAACTGGGGAGAGAAAATCAGCGTCTCCCAAACTTCCGATGTTTCGTTGAATCCCGATGTGGCTGTGGATGCGTCCAGCAACATCAGTGTCGCGTGGCAGGAATGGGTCCCAGACACAACTCAATATGACATTTACTTCCGCAGAACAACCACCGGGGGGGCAAACTGGGGGCCATCAATCAATATCAGCAATACCGCATGGGAATCCAGCAACCCCTCTATAGCCATTGACCCGAGCGGCAAAATTTATGTCGCCTGGCTTGAACGCATATATAAAAGCGGTGTTGACAAGTATGAAATCCACAGTTCGCTTTCCGTAGATAACGGAACCACCTGGAGCGACTCCGTAATAATCTCGGAGATATTCTGTGAATCTGCACCGAAACTGGCTGTGAGTAATCTGGGGATTCTGGCGATTGTCTGGCGTTCCGGCGGATGTTCTGACAAAGGTGAAATCTATTTCAGCCTGTCAGCAACCCAGGGCAGTCTATGGACAACACCAATGAACATATCCAAAACCTCTACGGAATCGACAGTGCCTGACATTACCTTCGATTACGCGGCAAATATCTATATTGCCTGGAAAGATGAAGTGGCAAAAAATGCGGAGATATTGGCCGTTAAATCTCAGGATAACGGGACAACATGGACTACAGCTTTAAACATTTCGAATACCACCGGCTTTTCCCGTTCGCCTTCCATTAAAGCAGACCTAATCGGCAACATTAACGTCGTCTGGATGGATCAAACACCGGGTAACTACGAGGTTTATTTCTCCCGTTCAACCGATGGCGGAACAACATGGTCTCAAGCTGTAAACGCCTCGAACACAACCAGTGATTCGCAAAACCCGAAGCTTGGCTTGAATTCGATGGGTTACCTGTTTATAGCATGGGTGGATAAAACACCGGGAAACCCGGATGTATATTTCGGCAGGTCAAAAATATCAGGAATAGATTAAGCGATAGATATTTCGCTTTCAAGACAATATAAAACAAGCGGTCAGCAAAATTAAAGTTTCTTCTCATGATTATCATTAAAATCCTCATGGTTTTCTGCAAGATTGGAATCCTCATTTCCACTATCGCCGGAGTTGTTGTTCGGTTCGAAACCCAGGCAACATAACAAACGCCCGCAGATTCCGGAAATTTTTGCCGGATTGAGGTTGATGTTCTGCTGTTTCGCCATTCTGATCGAGATCGGGGCGAAGTTCTCCAGAAAACCGGAACAACAAAAATTGCGCCCGCATGTCCCGCACCCGGTCAAGAGCTTGGCTTCATCCCTCACCCCGATCTGCTTCATTTCTATCCTGGTCCTGAATCTTGCGGCAAGGTCCTTCACAAGTTCGCGAAAATCCACCCTGGACTCAGCAGTATAATAAAAGATGATTTTATGATCTTTCAGATTGTTTTTCACCTTCACCATTTTCATTTTAAGATCGCGCGCTCTTACACGTTCAATGCAGAATTTCATCGCTTCATTCTCTATCCTTGCAGAGCTCTTGATTGTTTCCACTTCCTTTTGAGAGGCAAGCCTTGTGATCCGTCGAATGGATTGTGAATTGCATATGAAAAGAGTTTCCGTCGGCGGTTCAAGCACCTCCGCGAAGAGCTCTTCGCCGTAGATGCTGTAAACGCAGTAATCGCCTTTCTTCATCTCGATATTATTGGAATCCGCGCAGAAGAATCCCTGAATACCTTCCGCGTGAAGCAATACAATTTTAGGTCGCCGAAGATCCTTTTCGACATCACCCCTGGCTGAAGAATTCATATAAGTTATCTCCCTGATCATTGAGAAGATCTGTTAAATTCATCCGACTTATCATTCAGATGTCCGCATTGAAGTGAGCTTTATTATAAAATCCTCTGAGTTCATTTTCAGATTAAGATTCCTTCTGCCGGCTGAAAGCCACTTGTCAAAATCCTCTAGAATTCTATATAGCTTATCAGCCTCAATGAAGCGCGACATTTCTCTCAGCGCTGCTTCATGATTCCTGTTGATTAACAAATTGTCATCACATCCGGTCTTAATAGACAGAAGGTCTCGAAAAACAGAATAGCAATATCCCATAATGCTGTCAAACTCCTTTCGTCCGGCCGCAAGTTTGCCTGACAACGCCGTTATCGCAAGATAATCCCCTTCGGTAACAATCTTTTTTATACGGTCGAATGTTTCATTCGCTTCCTGGATTTTTTCCCCGTCCCATAGGATCACATTGGCAACCGAACCATTGCTCATGGCGGCAGCGAGTCTGGCATCCCCGCTGGAATAACCTCTCTGGATTAATAAGCTCTCGAGTTCTGCAGCGGAGATTGCGGAGAACCGGAATATCTGCGAGCGGGAACGGATCGTTGGAAGCAAGGACGCCGGCTTGGATGTCACGAGAAAAAGATTGGCATTTCCGGGCGGTTCTTCGAGTATCTTCAGGAGAGCGTTCGAGGCCTCTGCCGTCATCAGGTCAGCCTGATCGATGATGGCCGACTTTAATGTTGCCAGGAAAGGTTTTTTATGGATCGTGTGGATCAGGTCCCTGATAGAGTCAATTCCTATCTCCTTCCTCTCTTCTCCAAGCTTGATAATCTGAAGATCCGGATGCGTTCCCGCTTCAATTAAGCGGCAATGCCGGCATCTGCCACAGAAGGAACGATCATCTCGTTCACCGCACATAAGGAGAGTTGAAAGGGAAACGGCAAATGAAAATTTACCGACACCCTCCTGACCGGCAAAAATGACGGCGTGAGGCAGCCTGCCAGCAAGCGCGGATTCTGTCAATACATTAATGAGGGATGCATTCCCTATAAATTTATCCAATCCAAGAATATTCAACTGAAGATCACTCCCGCATAACCGACCACTTCATCGTAATCTCCCGAAGTGTCGCCCGATGTGCTGTATTTAATAAGATCCGCTTTTACGCATCCAAGTTTCAAAGCCGCCGTCATTACGGTATAAACAGCCTGGAGACCACACATACTTATTCCGTTTTCCGTGACAGTCTTATATAAACCGAGAGGTTCGAGAGATAACATTTTCTCGATAGCCATTCCGTCCAATCTTTGAGCTTCGCTTTGGGATACGTAATGGCTCATATCGCTGCTTGCGATCAGTAAAACATCATCTCCGGCATCCTTGATGGCTGACGTAAAAGCCCTCGCTATATCATTCAGAACGGAGATACCTGGCGTCAACATAGTAACCGGGACAAACCGGAAATCATTATTAAGATGGTATTGTAAAAACGGCAGCTGCACTTCGATCGCGTGTTCCTTCTCATGCGCAACGCTCGTCTTTTTAATCTTGTCGGTATATTTGGAAATCAGACCGCTCAGATCCGTATCCAGGCTCACAACACCCAGGGGGGTCTCCCACTGATCGTTCGTATCCATCGCCACGCTTGTGCGCCCCTCCCAATGGTTGGGGGAAACGATGATGAAACGATTCGGCAACGCCGTCCTGGAATAAACCTCGCCTGCCACACGCCCTGAATATATATATCCGGCATGGGGAACAATCACCGCTTTAGCGTTGATCTTCTTTTCCACCTTACCTGAATAATCAGCCAGCTGAAGACGGATATCTTTTTCCGTGCGGGGATAAAACCTGCCAGCCCATGCGGCTTTCCTTATCATTTCCAGCCCTCATAAAGGTTCAAGAATACGAATCTTATGGATCGGTCTCTGCCTATCCAACCAATCCCTTAAAAGACCATTTATAGCTCTTCGTTCAAGTATTGTTTTAATGCTGTCAAAGGCTTCAGCCAGGGTAAGTGCTAAGGCTGATTGTCTGTTTTCCGAAGCCGCGATATTATTTTGATAATATTCTCTGATCTCATCCTCGCCGACTCTGACAAGAGGACCAAAGCGCTGATTGGCAAAACCCTGAATGAGAAGTTGAGCCCTTGCATATTCCTCGATATCACTCGCTGAAAAACCAGAGCCAGGATTTTTCGTTTTTAGAGATTCCACTGCCGAATCCAACATTATTTTATCCACCTTGATGCCACCGGTCTTGTTTATCTCCTGAAAAACCAGATCCCGATTGATAAGCTGGTTGACGAGATCCCTCTTGACATCACCCGTCATTTTTTCATATTCCATTCCGTTCCATAATGCCGCTTTATGCAAATCATACAGAGTGATGATATTGTCATCCACTAAAATAACCACCCTGTTTATTATATCTTCGCTGCATAAAATTTCAGCACAGCAAGCGATCAGAATTGCTGCGAGGACAAACATAAGATGAGAGAGCTGCATTTTCATTAAAAAGTATGTCCTATGCTAATATAAATCTGGTTCTGGTTATAGTCATCCGGATTCACTCCGAAATCCACCCTCAGGGGGCCTATGGGGGTGTTGAGCCGCGCGCCGATTCCCACCGATTTCGCCAGATTCTTTATCGAGATGTCGTAGGAATGTTCGAAAACCGAACCGGCATCATAAAATAAAACCATACCCAGGCTGCCGAAGATCGGGATCCTGACTTCCGCGTTTGCAACGAGCATCGCGTTTCCGCCGATCGGATAGCCGGTTTCTTCATCCTTCGGACCTACCGAATCCAGAGAATATGCCCGAAGTGTGTTGCTGCCACCCGCAAAAAATCTTTCACTCGGCGGAAGCAACTTGTTCTCGTCGAAAACCTGGCTCACCCCGAGCCTGAATCCCAAAGCGAAGACGATATCTTCAAGGAGGGGGAAATAGAAGCTGCCCTGAAAGTATCCCTTTAAAAAATTTTCCTTCGAGCCGAGAAGGTTATTCGCCCACTTAATACTGCTGCTAAGGAAGAAACCATTCCTCGGATTGAAGGGATCATTCCGGTAATCCATAACCATCGTCGAAGAAAGGCTCGTCAGATTAACCGCCCTATCATCGGGACTGATAAGATATTCGGACACCTTGACATCGTACAAATCCACATTTTCTATATTAAAACTGAGAAGATACGTCATGTTAAGCGAGCTTTTAGTCGAGAGCTGTAATACTGCGCCCTGCCGGGTGACGCCGAAACTTTCTCTTTGATGTTGCTCATAATAAACCGACGCAAAGAGGTCCCATTTATCCGCCAATATGCGCGGCGCCTGATAGTTCAGCTGCGCTGAGGATTCCTTGCTGCCAAGCGATATACTGAAGTCCGCCTTCTTGCCAGTTCCTCCCAGGTTATTATGGGAGATACTGAAGGTTCCACGAACCAGGTTTTCCGTATCCACACCGCCACCATAGGTCATCAGTATCGGCACCGTTTCCTGAACTTTTAGAAGAACTCTTTTACCTTGTGAGGTAATATCGGCATCGAGCGGTGCGAATTCGATATTTGCGAAGAGCCCCAAATCGTACAATTTTAGCTGGCTTGAAAGCAGAGCGGAGCGGGTAAGCTTATCCCCCTCTTTAAAATCAATACTCATCAGAATGAAATCTGAATCGGTTTGAAAATTTCCACTTAAAATTATCTGCTCGATAGATTCCATCTCAGATCCGTTCAGCGTTATTGCAATATAAGCATTATTTTCATCATCTTTATAAGCTTTGGCATCAACCACTACCTCGATCCCGTAGGTTTTCAAAATATAATCACGAATCGCTGCAGCAGCTTTTTCCAAAACCGCCGGTATGAATACGTCCCCCACATCAATACCGATACGACGAACTATCTCATTTTTATCGAATTGTATATCTCCATCAACCTGAATCTCTTTAATTCTGCTTTGTTTGCCTTCATCAATCTGAAATTTAATATACACTCCGACACCTTCTTTTTGATCATATTCCTCGGTTTCATACTGGAGAACCTTGGCCTCCAGGTATCCATTGGAACGATAGAACAGATTTATCTGTTCAATCCATTGATCAACCTTGTCGGTGGTATATAAAATCTTGCCCGAATGGAGGTCTTTGTCATTTGCGAGCAAGCCTCTGAGCTCATTTTTAGAAATATGATTATTAAAAATAAAATCTACGTCCTTAATAAACTTGACCTTACCTTTTCTTACCAAAAACTGCACTTTTTTTATGCTTATGTTGAAGACAGGGTCCCGTTGCTCCATTATAAAAATTGATGTATAGACCTTCACATCAGGATAACCCTTACGCTTGTAGTACTCCTGCACCATGTTGCTCCATTCAAGCTGAGTTTCAGAGTTAAGTTTTCTTTTAGGTTTTCCTTCCAGGAGATCTTTAAAAATCTTCGCGTCAATATCTTTTTCATTGAAAACGACCGAGATGATTCCATCCGTGTTTATTTTAATTTTTAGTGAAACATTGTCTGTGGCGGGATCAATCGTATCGTTCAATAAATATAAATCCGTCGTGAGATAATTGTTATCCCATAGATAAAACTTTGATTCTTCGAGCCAATCGTTGATTCCCGATCTGCTGAACCTGCCCTCTCGCAGGGACTCCAACCCCGGAAGTTTAGGCGCGATGGAGTTCGATCCCTCGACGGATACATATAAACCTTCGATCTCGATTTTATTGATATAAGCGGGTTTCGTGTTCGAGATTTTATAAATTAGTTCACCGCTGTTGGACTCCGATTCCTTCATGAAAACCGATGTGATGTGCGTATTGAAATACCCCTCGTTATTATAATAGGCGAGAAGCTTGCTCGCTCCTTCCTCAACCGTAGTTTCGTCATATTTTTCCATGTACGGGATGCTTGCTTGTTCGCGTAATTGCTGATTCGAAAAATGCACATCTCCCTCGAAGCTAACCTCGTTGATAAAATAAGCCGATTTCAGATGAAAACGGATTTCCACCTTCCCGTCGTCAAGCTCGATTGACGACACCTTGATATCCTCGAAATTTCCCGTCGCGAAGAGCGTCACCAGGTCATAATTAAGATCCTTTGCGTTAAAAGATCCTCCTTCCCTGGTTTTCAATCGAGGAAGACCGGCCGGTTTGATGGAAGGGCTTTCGTAAACAAAGCTGATCTTTGAAGCAATTTTTCCATTATATTTATCAATATCATCCTGATATGCCGAAGCGATAAACGGAATTGCCACCGTTGCCAGCGAAACAATGACTGATATATAAAATCTGTGTTTCATCACTTTAAAACTTAGATTCAAATTGAACGTCAACTCCGTATGCGCCGTACTCGTTTCTTGATGCGACAAGGATGATATTATTGCTCAAACGGTATTCCAAAATCAAAACATCTTCCCTCGACTGCGTAATATTCGTCGAGTAAATCAGTGTCAGGTCTTTGGTTATACGCTTCCCCACAGTCAACCTCGCGGTAGGGTTCGATTTGTTCCCCACAAGAAACGGATCGATCCTGAAACGATCGAACCCGAAGAGCTGCTCCGCTCCTTCTTCGATTCCACCGAACACAGGGCCAAGCAGAAGCGATGAAAGCCCCACGCCGAGGAGGGATTCTTCGGAACGCTCATAGTAACTTGTCCTTTCCTTGCCGAGCGTGAGCAGGTTGATAATGTCCATTGTCGGAAGCGATGGTTCGGAACTCAATGATGGATACATCTTATCCTTCGTTCCATGGATCGAGAGATAGATTGTATAATTTTTGACCTTAGTTTTCGATCTCAGATCGATGACCGGGTTCAGTCTGCTCGGATCGAAGTTTTCAAAACTTGCGGAGAGAATCTCGAATGTCCTGTCGCGGTAATAGACCTGCCCATCCTGCGTTTCGACACGGCCTAAAATATTGGGTTTAAGAATATTACCCGCCAATTTGAAATCCGCTCTAAGAGCGACCTGAGCAAAATTGTTATCAATCAGAATGTTGTCAGAACCTTTAACGTCAAGGTTCACGCGCATCGTTTTGAAAAAAGAAAACTTATCCGAGCCAACACTCGCGACGCTCTTCCTCGCAAAGCCGGTAACAAGGTCTTCCGGGTCAAATCGCCTTGTATAGCGAAGCTTTTCCACGTTTAGGTCTCCGGATAACTCTTTATTTTCCCATTCTCCCGATAGATTGAGAGTGCCGTCCAAAACCATCTCCGCTCCAACCGGATATTCGAGCCTGATTTTTTCACCGGAAAATCTGAACAAGAGTCTGTCAGGTTTGGAATTTTTAAAGGTCAACTGTCCGTCTCCGGTGGCATCGCCGCCTCCCATCTTTCCTTTCATATTTTCAAAAGTAACCGTATTTTGTGTAAACTTTACAGTTCCTTCCATCTCCTCGAGGGGAGCGGGCATGTTCAAATATTGCAGAAAACCATCTCTGATCTCCGCTTTCCCGCCCCAGTATGGCTCGAGAATGAATCCACGAAGGTATCCCGTGCCCTTTGCATTCCCTTTGAGGTTCAAATTGATAAACATCGGAACCAATTCGGAGAGTTGAACATCTATATCAACTTTGAGATCAGAAGGAAATCTTCTGCTCAGTCCCACTTTGCCTGATAAGTTTAAAAGACTGCTGCCATCGGTAATTGTGACCGGTTCGACGATCATAATAAAATCATGAATATTGAATTTCAGGGGCGTCTTGAGCTCAGCCGAATATTTATTCACAAATAGATTGAAACTGTCCAGATCGCCTTGAACGGATACATCCCCGATATGCAGCACCGATCCTTTGATGTTCGCCTTTCCGGAAAAATTGCCGCCGAGAACCCTGTCAATAATTCCCCCGGTATAAGGCAATAATTTATAGAGATTTACGTCGGATACCGTTCCGTTCGCCGTGAAACTGTAATCTTTATTCATATTCATGGACATGTTAATGAATGTCGAATCTTCAGGAAAGATAGCCTCGAGCTTGATAGCATTTTTTTCGCTGTAGATATTGAATTCAAGATCCCCCAGAGGTTTTTTAAGAAAAGTCATATCCTTGATGGTTCCAACCATATCTACGGCCGGAGCGTTCGCGTACCCTTCGGAATCTATCTCAACATATAGTTTTCCGGCGATAGGAGATCGATCAAGGTATAAGGATTTCAATTCCTCAAGTTTCAATGCCTCTATGCGCCCCTTGAGCTTATAAGCAGCTTCTTTCAGATCCAGATCGAGGGAAGCATCAACCGTCTGCTCTCCTTTTTGAAGAAAAATCTCCTTGAAATGAAGCCACTTATTGTCAAATTTCAGGTTTACCTTTCCCTGGTCGAAGCCATCCTTAAAGAAAACCCCATTGTTCATCTTGCCGTCCACAAGGCCGTTGATCTTTCCTTCAGCGTCAATTTCAAGCAAAAAATCACCGCTTACCGGGCCTGTCAAATCCCTGGGAAATAAAAATAAATCCTCCACATCCTCGAAAGGAAGACTCGAGAAATCGGCCGTGATTTTAAGAAAAGATGTCCCTTTTAGTGCAGGTTCGAAAAGATGTATTTCGCCGGAGAATTTTGAAGCGCTGTCATTTTTTTTACTCCATCCTTTCGTGAAAACAAGGTGGTTATTTCGGAAATCGACAAATCCGCCCCCTTCGTCCCAGAATGTATTATGAACCCATAGCCTTTTTCCGAAACCATTGCCGTATATTACAAAAGGTTTCTCTTTTTCATAAACAAATCTTCCCCGGAATTGAGCTGCTCCTTTCAATCCGACGAATGGAGGAGGCAGTGCATCCCTTGGCAGAGAGCCTCGCTCCGGGTCCCATCCCCGAAGAACCCGCGCCAGCCTGAGAATGAAGAGATCGAATTCCTTGATCTCATGGCTTTCTATCTTGACCTCCTGTTCAACCTTATTCAGCAAATTTCCATTCCCAAAAAAAACGAATCTGGTCAGCGGCAGATTGACGGTGCTCGTCTGTGTTTCCCAGCTGCCGTTTTTTGCCAGCACATGAATATCACCTGAGATAGGTATCTCAACTTCGAGGGCAGGATCGCCTGAAAACGGTCTTAACCCGCAGTCGTTTTGCAAGGATGTAATGAACTGAAGATATTTCTTCTCGATGTTCGGGTCCTTCGTAAGATACAAATCAAACCGCCCGCTTAAACTTTTTGAATCGACGTCATTCCAGGAGACATCACACGTAAAGTTATCCCTCGACCTAAGCCTCAGACCTTCGATGCCGAGCGAATGTCCTATTGTTTTCGAATCAAGATTTTCGCCTTTTAATTTCAAAATGAAATTTCGGAACCCTGAGGAGTTTTCGATTCCGAAGCTGCCGCGAATTTTACCGTCGAAAATATCCGCGTAGATATCAGTGAAAGTAATGCCGCGTGTAGTAAATATGAAGTGGGTATAAAGGTTGCCGGCATCAAATCTGTCAATTTTCGTTTTAGGAGCTCTCAAGTTCCCATTAGCGACAAAACCATCCACGGAAGACTTGAAAATCCCATCTGCGTTGATTAAGCCGCTGAGTTCGACGGGAAGATCGAAAAGATCGGATAATAAGGCGAGGTTGTATGTTCCTTTGAAATCAATATTGTATTTAAGATCGTCGAAATCATAGAGCACTCCGCTTGAACGGACATCCACTCCAGAGAATTTCAGATGCACATCCGGAAAGATCAACCGGTCCGGCAACAACACAAATTTGGAATTCAAACTCAATTTGAGGTTCGAGAATCTGGCGACGGAAATATTCGCCTTATCGAAATGTATCTCGCCCGCATAGGAATCGTTCTTCGGGTCATATCTCAAAACTGAACGGAAATCGTTAATTTTCCCGGATGTTTTTACAACCTGGTTTTTATAGTAGAGCAGCCCACCCTGCATATTTAACTTGTCGGCAACAATCTCGAAGAACGGCGTTCCCCCATCGTCAGGATCTGTTTTAAACTGAGGTATGTTGAGTCTTCCGTTCCGATCCATTTTCAAAGATAGTTTTGGGTTGGTAAATTCTATATATTTGAGATTGATTTCGCGGTTCAGAAATCCCAAAACACCAAGCTTCGTCTTTATCTTGAGCGCTTCGAAAAACGGTCTTTCTTCCGTAGGCAGCCCTTCGATTTTAAATTCGTTCAATGTCAAAGTGATCGAAGGGAATTTAAATTCGACCTTCGCAACGGAAACATTTCGTCCGCAGAATTCGCGCAGGTTTTTCTCAAGGACATTCCTCAGCCAATTTTCGAACAGATCGCTCTCAAAAAAAAATGACAAAAGAAAAATTGTAAGTGAGAAAACCAATAAAAAGTAGGCAGACCGCCGCATGCGCTTTTTCCACCTCAGCGCGCTTTTCTTTCGCTCTGATTCCCGCGATCTCTGTTTCCCTTTATCTATTTTATCTTTTGCCATATGTGTCGCACTATTATAAGCCGTATTCCTTCAGTTTTCTTTGAAGAGTCCTCAAGCCAATGCCCAGCGCTTTCGCAGCTTTTGTTCTGTTTCCCTGCGTAGTATTGAGGGCATTTAATATAGCGGATTTTTCGATTTCTCCCATGGTCCTGCCCTGTGTTGGTTCAGGATAAGCAACTTCTTCTTTATGCTGAATCCGGTATTCCGGCTGAAGTTGTTCGATCCCGATTGTATCGTTCCGGTGAAGGATGATAATGCTTTGAAGCATATTTTTCAGTTCACGGATATTCCCACTCCAATGGTTGTTAATGAGACAATTCATCACGTCGGGCGAAACGAGAGGTGGTTTGCGGTTTTGTTCGGTTGAAAACTGCTTTATAAAATGATCCACGAGCAAGGGTATATCCTCCTTCCGTTCCCGCAGGGATGGAAGATGAATCTCGACCACTTTCAGGCGGTAATAAAGGTCTTCTCGGAATTTCCCTTCATCAACCATTATTTTTAAAGTCTTGTTCGTAGCCGCGATAACGCGCGTGTCAACCTTGACCAATTCTGTTCCGCCGACCCTCATAAATTCCATTCCTTCCAGAATTCTCAGAAGTTTCACCTGCACGTCCGGGCTTATTTCCGAAATCTCGTCGAGGAATATGCTTCCATGATCTGCAACCTCGAACTTGCCCATCCGCCTTTGCGCCGCGCCGGTGAAAGCTCCCTTTTCGTAACCGAAGAGCTCGCTCTCGAGAATCGTTGAAGGGATCGCCGCGCAATTCAAGGGAAGGAACCTTTTGTGCTTGCGCGGGCTGAGCTGATGCAGCGAATTCGCAATCAATTCCTTGCCCGTCCCGCTATTGCCGGTAATCAAAACCGTACTGTTTGTCGGCGCAACCAGTTTCACCTGTTCGAAAACCTTTTCCATCGCCGATGAATTGCCGATGATGCTTTCAATACCATAGCGTTTGTCCAGCCGGTTTTTAAGATTCTCAACTTCCTCAGCCAAAGAAAGCCGGTTCGCAATCGCTTCCACCTGCTTGCGGAGTTTAAATAAATCCAGCGGTTTGGTCAGATAATCGTCCGCTCCGTGTTTCATCGCCTCGACTGCGTCTTCGATGGAGCCGTAACCTGTGATCAGGATCACCCCGATATTGGGCTTGACTGCTTTTATCTTTTTAAGCAGGTCAAGACCGCTGGAATCCGGCAACCTGATATCGCTGACGACGACGGTTGGTTCCGACGCCTCCGACAAAAACTTCACGGCGGGCTCCCCCAGGGCGAAAGATATGACGGAAAATCCCACTTTTTCCAGAGCCCTGGAGATCGCCTCTCTGTTTGAATCATTATCTTCTATCAGGACAACCCTGCCCTTATTGTCAGCCGATTGATCCGTTGAACCGTTATTTTCCATAATCATCGCCTTCTTTCTGTTTCCTCGGCAAATATATATCAAAAGCCGTGCCTACTCCCAGCTTGCTGTCAACTTCAATCCATCCCTTGTGGTTTTCAATTATAGACTTTGCCACCGGCAATCCGATGCCCGTGCCGCTTCGTCGCGTGGAGTAAAACAGATGAAATATCTTCTTCAAATCATGAGGCTGTATCCCACTGCCGTTATCCGTAATTTTGATCAGCGCCCGATCCCCGGCGGTGATAAATTCAGTCGTCATCATAAGCTTCCCTCCTTCGTTCATCGCTTCAATGCCGTTCCTTGCAATGTTGAACAGGGCTTGCTTAAGGACTTCGCCGTCCGCCTCGATCTCAGGTATGTCTCCGGATTGCACGATAATCGAGACCTTGTGTGAATCAGCTGTCTCGGAGAGCATTGCCTTGACCGATTCAAGCAATTTCACCAGATCCGTCTGCCCGAGCTGGAGCGCCTTCTTCCTGGCGTAAAGCAGGAAATCATTTACAAGTCTTTCGAGATGCTTGATCTCCTTGTAAGTGCTTTTAAATCTGTCGGTTATATCATTTATATCCCAATCTCCGGACTCGATGTCTTCTTGAATCATACGGATGTTAAAATCTATGGCATTCAGAGGATTCCGAATCTCGTGGGCAAGACCCGCGGCAACCGTTCCAATATACGCCATCTTCTCCTCCTGCGGCATTTCCGTCTCACCGGATTCGAATGACTCCACGTCTCTCTCGCTTTTATTTTCCACCACTTTCATAATGAATAAGAGAACAAGGACTATAAATATAATAACGGTCGGAATTAACTGAAGAAACCTGTTTTCCGAGCCTAACGAAATAAGCAGCAAAATGAATGAAACGGAGAGAAGAATTTTTGACGCAATAATGTTATTTTTCATATTGTTCTTAACTTAAAGATCATCTAATAAAAAGAAGTTATCGGGAGCAGGCTGCCTCTTTTTTTGTCACAACTGCGCCGTGTCATTATGGCATAACAGAATAAAATGATAAAGGTATAAAAATGACAGCGGCTTCTAAAGAAAAAAAGTCAATGTCCCTTATGCAAGAAATTCAATGAAAGGGAATTAATTCTGATATATCAGACCCATTTCGGATTGTGGATTTCAAACCACCTTCTGTATAATGTCCGAGATTAACGAATCCAGATTATTCAGATCTATGAAGTTTTCAGGCGGGATCTTAACCTCCCCTCTTGTGATCAATCTGTCGAAAGGCTCGCTGGAATATATATAAACCGGGATTTTTTCAAAATCCTTGTTCTTTTTTATCTGCCCGAACAGAGTAAAGCCGTCAATAAGGGGCAGATGCGAATTCATCAATATCAAGTCCGGCTTCATCGATGTCATTAAAAGGAGCGCCGAGGCGCCGTTCTCCACATAGCGGACAAATACATTTTTCTTTATCAACGCCTGATCGAATTTCCGTGCGATATCCGTATTGGGTTCAATCACCATTATCTTTTTCTTCTCGATGATTTCCTTGGATTCATTCGCCGTTCTTTGATCTATCTTAAAGTTGCTTCCCGGGAAAGATTTCAGATAGCTTTTAAGTTCAGCGGCGATTGCTGCCATCTCTCCGGGATGCTTGATGTCCCTGTTTTGGTTTGTGACGACGGCAACCGAAAGCGTCATTAGCGGGATTTTGGTCAGTATTCCAAGCCGGTTTGCCCTTTCGATATAACCGGCTTCCCGATCAGAGGAATCATAAAAAGAAGGAACATGCTCGTCGAAATTTGTGATGATGGTTTTACTGATGGATTCAACCTTTTCAGGAACGGAAATAATCAAAAAGTCGTCGCCTCCGATATGCCCGATAAAATCATCTTCAGCCCCCAAAATTCTTACAGCCGAAGAAACATTTTTCGAGAGAAACAACAGGACTTCATCACCCCTGAAAAACCCGTATTTATCGTTGTAAGATTTGAAATTATCTATATCTACATATCCTACCGCAAATTTCTTCCCTTTCCGCAACATTGTGTGTAGTTTTTCCTCGATGATTTTATTGCCGGGCAGCAGAGACAAAGGATTCAGGCTGATATCGTGATCCCTGCTTCTTAAAAGGGATTTTATCTTTGCGTTGAGTTCTTCGCTCTTAAAAGGCTTCGATATGTAATCGATGCCGCCGAGGTTCAATCCTCGAACCTTGTCGTCAACCTGATCCCTTGCGCTTAAGAAAATGACCGGTATATCAGCGGTTTCTCTTTTCCCTTTCAGGATTGCGCAAACCTGGAAACCGTCCATCACGGGCAAAACGACATCGAGAATGATCAGGTCCGGTTTCTCGTCCGTGGCTTTCTGAATGCCGTCCAGCGCCCCCTGCGATTGGATAATCGAGAATCCCTCTCGGGTCAGGTTGTGAGTGATTATTTCTCGCAGGTCGGGATTGTCATCAATCACGAGGATTTTATGAGACTGCACGGTAGAGTCCATCTTTATTGCCTTATAGAAGAACCTGGCACAACATAAATTAGAATAGTTAGTGGGAAAAATGGCTGGGAGATAGGGACTCGAACCCCAATTCTACGGTCCAGAGCCGCATGTCCTGCCGATTGGACGATCTCCCAGCAATTTTTCAATTAGCGCTATCCTAATTAACAGAAATTTTATTTTTTGTCAAGACCGTGTATTTTCATCTCGATCCCTACGCCGGTGATACAGATGGCGGTATTCTTTGATAAAGACAGGAATTAAGTGTGTCTCATTATAAATTAAAGCTCATCCTGTTTTTTTTTAATTATCGGATTATTGATATCGTTTTGATTGACTTGCCATTTTATGTGAAATATCATCCCCATTGCTCATTGTTCCTTCCAAACAAAGGAGAATTATATGGCAATAGAAGTTTTGCTCGGTGACGAGGCTGTCGCCAGGGGCGCGATAGACTCCGGTATAAGCGGCGCTTATTCCTATCCAGGCACTCCCGCAACCGAGATTTTCGAATATGTGGAACGCTTCGCAAAAAAAGATAAATCCATCCATACACGCTGGTCAGCAAACGAAAAAGTCGCTTATGAAGAAGCCTTGGGAATGTCATATATGGGGAAGCGGTCGCTCGTCTCGATGAAACATGTCGGATTGAATGTTGCCTCCGATCCTTTTATGAATTCCGGCGTAACCGGCGTGGACGGCGGACTTGTCGTTGCGATTGGGGACGATCCGGGGATGCACTCATCGCAGAACGAACAGGACAGCCGCGTCTTTGCTTCTTTCGCCCTCGTTTTCTGTTTCGAACCGTCCGACCAGCAGGAGGCGTATGACCTGACCCGGTTGGCGTATGAAACTTCCGAGAAATTCAAACTACCGGTGTTGATGAAGCTCGTAACCCGCCTTGCTCATAGCCGCTCGGGTGTAGAATTAGCAAATCCCCTTCCTCAGAAAGAGCCATTAAAGGATATAGACTGGAAAAGCTGGAACCTGCTGCCGATGATCTCCAGGGGAAGATATAAAGCCCTTACCGAAAAACAGGCGGAAATGACCAAATTCTCGGATGAGTCTGAATTCAATAAGCTCCACCTTGCTTCCAAAAAACGGGGATACATAGTCAGCGGCATCGCGTTCAACTATTTCACTGAAAACCTGAAATACCTGGACGATGACCCTTCATATTTGAAAATCAATATCTACCCGGCACCAAAGTCCAAAATCAGGAAACTTTTTGATCACGTCGAGGAAATAATGATCATCGAGGAAGGGTATCCGATACTCGAGGAAAGCCTCAAAGGAATGCTCGATTCCTCCGGCAAGAAAATACTCGGCCGCTTCACAGGCCATATACCGAGGACAGGGGAATTGAATCCCGATAATATCTATACGGCGCTCACGGGCAAAAAACAGGAAAGCGGCCACAGCCTGGGGATGAAACTTCCGGGAAGACCGCCGGCTCTCTGCGCCGGTTGTCCTCATGCGGATACCTACAAGGCATTGAACGCCGCTAAAGAGATGATCAAAGAGCAGATCGAGGTCTTCAGCGATATCGGCTGCTATACCCTCGGCGCCCTGCCCCCTTATAATTCCATCAAATCCTGCGTGGATATGGGCGCTTCCATTTCGATGGCAAAAGGCGCAGCAGACGCTGGCTTAAAATATTCCATTGCGGTAATAGGCGATTCCACCTTCGGCCATTCCGGTATCACCCCCCTGATGGGCGCATCGCTTGAGAAAACACCTATGACCGTAATAATTCTCGATAATATGACGACGGCAATGACCGGCGGGCAACAGTCGATGGCCACTGGAGACAATCTAATACGATTGCTCGAAGGGCTCGGCTTGGAAAAAGACCATGTGAAAATCATTACCCCTCTGCCTAAAAACCTCGATGAAAATGCGACGATAATGAAAAACGAAATCGAGCACATGGGACTGTCCGTAATAATCGCGAAGCGCGAATGCATCCAAACCGTGAAGACAAAACCGGGCAAAGATAAAAAAGAAGGGGACGTTTGATGATGAAAAGAGACATGATAATCGCCGGTGTCGGAGGACAGGGGATTCTTTCGATCGCTTTCGTCATTGATAACGCGGTTCTGGACAAGGGGTGGCATTTCAAACAATCCGAAGTACACGGTATGGCTCAGCGCGGCGGAGCGGTACAATCGCACCTCAGATACTCGGACACGAAGATTTCGAGCGACCTCATCCCATTCGGAAGCGCCGATGTCCTCCTCGCCGTCGAACCCCTCGAATCGCTGCGCTATCTCGACTATCTCTCCCCGGACAGCATGGCAATCGTAAGTTCAACCCCGATGAAGAATATTCCCGATTACCCCGCGATGGATGAATTGATCACTGAAATAAAGAGGATTAAAAATCACGTTATCATAGATTCCGAAGCGCTCGCGAAAGAAGCGGGACACGTCCGCGCGCAAAACATTATTATGCTCGGCGCAGCCTCCAAATGGCTGGAACTGGATGAAGCCTCTTTGAAAAAATACATCACGGCCGCGTTCGAAAGAAAAGGAGACTCGGTCGTCCAGCTGAACCTCAAGGCATTCGATCTCGGTAGAGAGGCCGCTGAAAAATATAAAGCATAGCCCCTTTTATCCTTCGTCTTTTAAAGGTTCTAAGCTAACGCTATAAAGCATTATTGACCAAAAGAGGAAGGCTTGCTTTAACAAAATAACGACGGGCCGTTCCCGCGGGAAATTGACTATCAACCGCACCACTTTGCATTCCCCGCCAAACGGATTATGATGCGGCAATGAAAAAGCAGATAAAGAACAAAATTAAACATACATTCCGCGCGCTGAATCACCGCTATTTCCGCTTGTTCTGGGCTGGACAATGGATCTCTGTCACCGGCACATGGATGCAGACGATGGCTTTGTCCTGGCTGATATATCGCCTGACCAATTCACCCATGGCTCTCGGTTTTCTGGCTGTCGCGCGCTTCGGCCCGTCGCTGATCGGTTCCCCATTCGCCGGCGTAATTGCCGACAAGTTTCAAAGGCGCAGAATTGTAATCATCACTCAATCCCTCAGCCTGATTCAGGCGGCAGTCCTGGCAACGCTGACCCTGACGGGAATTATCGAAATCTGGCAGATATTCCTGATTGCCTGTTTCCAAGGCTGTGTGGATACTGTGGATATGACGGCAAGGCAGACATTGCAGATGGACATTGTCGGACCGAGGGACCTTCAGAGCGCGATATCCCTTAACTCTGCGGCGTTCAACGCGGGCAGAATCGTAGGACCCGGCATCGCCGGCATCATCGTCGCAATCTGGGGAGAGGGAATCTGTTTCCTTCTAAACGCGTTCTCCTACTTCGCCGTCCTCATATCGCTGATCATCATCAAGGTTACGGGTACTGTCAAGAAACAGGACTCTTCCATAAAAAATGAGATTTTAGAGGGGATGAAATATGTCTGGTCGGCGGTTGACATCCGCCATCTCATCTTTTCGATTGCGATCACATCCACAGTGGGACAGGCAGCTATGATGACCCTGACGCCGATCTTCGCAAAAGATATCTTGAAAGCGGGCCCGACTGGTTACGGAACCTTGCTGGCAGGGGCGGGCGTCGGCGCGATCTTCGGCGCCCTGATAACTGCGTCCCGCAATGGAAACCAGGGCACTTTTCTCCTCAATGCCCTCGGCCAGGGGACACTCGGAGCCGGGCTGATCGCCGTGGCATTGACCCCGCATATCGAGATAAGCGCGCTATGGATGGTGATGATAGGAATGTCGGTTGCCGTGCAGCTGTCTTCCACGAACGCATACCTGCAGACCAATTCCCCCGCCCACCTCAGGGGACGGGTCATCTCGATTTATATCTGGATATTCAGCGGTTTTTCGCCGCTGGGAAGTTTGGTGGCTGGCTTGATCGCGGAACATGCCGGAGCGGTTGCCACCGCTATAATCTGCGGAAGCATTTGCATCCTCGGCAGCGTCTTCTACGGAATCATCCCCATTATGAAAAGAAGGGAACGCCCGGCTTAATTATATTTTATGAGTATTTTTATCTGTAAAATTCAGAAACAAACTTAAGCTAATCCTTACTCGATTTATAAGCAGAATTTCGGACAGCGCTGATATTCCAAATGGAATAAAATTACGGTAATATTTTCAGAGATTTGATAAATAAGGAGTTTGATGAAATTCCGTAAAAAAGACTTGATTGTAATTGTCGCGACTATGGCAATCGCCGGGTTTCTCGCCTGGACAAGGGTGCCGGAAGACCCGGTGATCACGAACGATGGCTGCAGCTACGCCCTGACGGCGAAGAACCTTGCCGAGGGCAGGGGATATACATATCTCGGAAAACCAAACGTGCTTTTCCCACCCGCATACCCTCTGCTAATCGCCGCAGTGTATGCGTTTGACAAGAATATCGAATCCGCCGCCATGTCCGCCGCGATGATCTCGTGGGTGCTGACAGTCATCCCGGTTTACCTGATAGCGCTCCTGCTTTTCGGTGAAAATTTTATAGCCCGCATCCTGTTAATGCTGGCGCTGGTCCTGAGCCCCGAATTCAACCTGAACGCGGGAAAGGTCTTCTCTGAGACGACGTTCATCCTGCTCTTTTACACCGCCATATTTTTCTTCATTCTTTTTCACCTGAAAACAAAAAAACCGAAGGCAATTCATAATGTAATAATAGGTTCCATCTTCGCCCTGTCATTTCTAGCAAGGCCGGAAGGATTCGTAGTGATGGCATTCGCTGTTCTTTACCTGCTGCTGTTCAAGCCGGAAAAATTTAAAATCCGCCTGCTCTATGCCGGCATAATCATTCTGAGTTTCTTCATCGTCGCCTCCCCCTATCTCTTCTTTCTTAAAAAACATACCGGCAGCTGGCAGCTGAGCGGCCGCGCCGGGATAACCTTGATCGGGGGAGAACAGCTCACCCACGGCAGGCACATCCTCCATTACGAGAAGGAGCTCTACGGCCTTACTCCCGATGGCAAGGACGTCTATATGTACTCCGGCAAGGAAGTTCCGATGGCGGGCTACCTGCTGAAAAATTTTGGCTCGATTATGTCGCGTCTTCTGTTGAATTTCCGGGATTATGTCACGACCCTGTGGAAGATGCTTTTCCCGGTTGGAATCCTGCTGATCCTGCTGTTCTTCCTCCTGCCGAAACTCAAGTCTCCGGCAAAAAAAGATACCAACTTCATTCTCTGGATGCTTGCGCCGTCACTCACGGTTCTATTATTCTTCGTCTATGACAGGTATCTCCTCGGTTATCTCCCCATTCTCTATTTTTTCGCCGTTCTCGGACTGCTGAAAGCAGGCGAATTCATTAAAAAGAAAATAAAACTAAAAAGCGCAGTCGTTACCTCCATTCAGATTCTTCTCATTATTATTTTCCAATTCAAAGTGTTCGACCCGTACCTGGCCGCCGCGCCGGAGCGGAAAGGGAAAACGGGAAACTGGAACGAGGTCAAGGAGCTGTCGCTTTGGATGAAAGATAATATCCCGGACATTCGGGAACAAAAAGTCGTCGCCCGCAAGGCGCTCGTCGGTTTCTATTCAGGCGCGGAATTCGCGCCGGTTCCCTGGGTTGAAAACGAGGGAGAACTGTTCGATTATATGGACAAGATCGGAGCGGAATACCTCGAAGTCGATTCCAGGTATTTCTACGAAATGCGGCCGAGTATTTATTACCTGATCGAGACGGACAGGCAATTCGAGCGGCTCCGGATAGTCAGGATCGTGGAAAAAGGAAAACATAAGGCCGTCCTGTATCGGCTCCTTCCGAAAAAAAGCTCTGGAACAAATTGACAACTTGTTTCCCGTAACAACCGATTAGTAACGCTCGGATGACTCACATCCTTTTTTCATAAACCGCCTTACCGTTTCTTGATTTTATAACGGCTTCTAATATCATTGGTTTTCTTGTGTGTTCGGATAACCGTCCTTTTAAAAATGAAAACCTGAGATGCGACTGTTATGAAGAAAAAGAAAAAAACACAAAATATAAAATTTAAAATAATCATCAAGTGGCTTGTCAGAATTTTATCGGCCCTCGTCTGCCTTGCCATTGTCGCCGGTTTTTCCCTTTGGATTTATCTCCGGTCAACAGTGCCCGATTGGTGCGGAAAAATCGAGATCGGCTCCCTGATAAAACCCGTCCGGATCATTCGCGATAATTACGGGATTCCCCATATCTTCGCGGAAAACGAGGAAGACGCTTACTTCGCCGCGGGATTCGTACACGCACAGGAGAGGCTTTTCCAGATGGACGTTTCAAGGCGTTACGCAGGCGGAAGGCTTGCGGAGTTGACCGGCAAGAGATCCGTAACATCCGATAAAAAGATGAAATCCCTTCAACTCACGGCACTCGCCCGGGAGGAATGGAATTCCGCGTCGGCGTCTGTGAAGCGGCTCGTCGGGAGATACACGGACGGCGTCAACTATGTCATAAAAAACGGGCCGGTATCCCTTGAATACAAACTGCTCGGATGCAAACCGGCGAAATGGGCACCGGCGGACAGCATATTGGTCTGGCTGGCATTCGGTTGGGATCTGAGCGGAACCGGCGGGGAACTGACGAACGGCGTCGTCTATAACAGGCTCGGTAAAGACTGGACAGGATTCCTGCGGGATAACCGGCTCTCGGACGGCACAGTTATCAATTCCGCCTCTGGAGAAGAGACTGCATCCGCATCGGACATCTTCAATGCTCCCGCCGGCAGGTTAGCGGATATAAACACCATAGATTGGGCGATTGATAAAAGATGGGATAAACCGAACGAAACCATGCCCTCCGGTAGCGGCTGGGTTGTCAATGGGACTATGACGAAAAACGGCAAGCCGCTCCTTGTGAGCGATTTTTACCTGGATGCCGCCATCCCCACAAAATTCCACACGATGCATATCTCCTGCCCCGATATTAATTTCACCGGCGCTTTCCTTCCCGGTGTCCCCTTCCCGGTGATGGGACATAACAGCCGCATCGCCTGGGGGATGGCCCCTCTAGGGGCGGACACAGTTGACTTCAGGGAGTTGAATTGGAAGGACCGGAGGAAGACGAAATTATCCGCAGCAGATGGAACGGACGTCCGCTCGAGTAAGATCACCGAAAAGATAAAAATTAAAGATGCTTCCCCCAAAGATAAAGCCACAATATCAACCGATTTCGGCAACTGCATAAACAATGACCAGAAAATGCTTCCGCCTCTGACCGTTCTTTGGACAGGAAGTTACCGTTCAAAAAATTTCGACGCCCTCTACAGACTCGGAAAATCCGGGAACCGGGAGGAATTTCTTTCGGCAATTTCGGAGCTGTCATTGCCCCACTTCAATGTCGTATATGCCGATATGGAAGGAAATATCGGCTACTACCCGTCCGGCAGGTTACCGGATCGGGGGAAATACTCCGGCGCGCTCCCCCTGAAAGCCGGTAAGGATACGCAATGGAAGGGATTTATCGGGGAAAAAACGAAACCCATAGTTTTTAATCCCAAACAGGGTTACTTAATCGCCGCGGGAAATCCCATCGGGGCAACCGGCGTCTCGAACCTTATCTCGACCGACTACGATCTGCCTTTCAGGGCCGAGAGAATCGAACAACTGATAAAAACCGGAAAAGTCTTCACCCCGGACAGCATGGCAAAAATCCTCAGCGATACATATTCAACCGAAGCCGAAACCGTCCTTGCAGTCTTCAAGGACATCAAACTCGATAATCCCTGGCTGAACGAATTGCTGAAGAGGCTGAAAAAATGGGACAAACGGTTCGAGGGAGGCGCGGAACCGGCGATATATCTCGCCTTCCGGCAGCAACTCTTGTGGTTCGTCCTTTCCGACGATATCAGGGAGATTGCGCCCGGTATGACCTCGTTCAGCACCGACCGGATTGCTCCGCTCCTCCGGGCAATGAAGCTGCGAAAGTTTTCGCGCGATTATTCGCCTCTCGAAGGCAGGAACTGGATTGATGATCGAATATCCGACAGCACAGAAGATATTAACCTGATCTTGAAATTCTCTCTCGGCGCAACGAGCAATTATCTTATGAAGTATTTCACTGGCCGTTGGGAGAAAAAACACTGGGAAGATTTTCATACGGTTGATTTCATCCACCCGTTGTGGAGGCAAGGACTTTCGGAAAAGATCTTCTGCCGCCGCTTCATCGGAATCAACGGCGGACAGGATACGGTCCTCAATACAATGTGGTGGAAGAACTACCCGTTCCGCGCCAAGCGGATTCCGGCGCTGCGGATGATCATTGACCTCGGCGACCTGGACAATTCGTTGATGATCAAGAACACGGGCCAGACGGCCGACCCCGTCTCCCGCGAATTCACCGACGAATTGGAACTGATGCTCGAAGGAAAATACAAGAAGCTGCTCTATACAAAAACGCTTATTGACAAAGAAAAAGATGAC